>Ga0075468_10000637_pt1 | contig 14353 bp, 8 predicted proteins | sample DEB08_DNA_12_FD_77578 | JGI IMG/M metagenome (GOLD analysis project Ga0075468, IMG submission 77578) | Aqueous microbial communities from the Delaware River and Bay under freshwater to marine salinity gradient to study organic matter... | ecosystem: Environmental > Aquatic > Marine > Coastal ...
ACTAAATTTAGAGTACCGGGTCTTAACTTTATTATTAAGGACAGCACGGCCACCGACAATTACGTTCTAACTGTAGATTCTAGTGGCGAAGCTGGCTGGGAGGCTGCGGCTGCTGGCGGCGCTACGGACATCAATGGTTTGTCGGATGCTTTAACAAATTCCTCTGGTGGAACTATTGGACTTGGGACAGGCGCTCTAGCTAATGATGATGGCTCGGCCAACCAAAATACGGCGCTCGGCTATCAAGCTCTAAATACAACCAACAGCAATTTTCAAAATACCGCCGTTGGGTATCGGGCGGGGTATGCGTTAAATGGGACGGGTGATGCTTTCGCTGGCAGAAGTTCTTCTTTGTTTGGACACTTTGCTGGTACGGCTTTAACAACAGGTAGTGGCAATACAGTATTCGGTCAGGGCGCGTTAGACGGAGCTACAACACCCAGTAACAACGCTGCATTTGGCAAAGAAGCAGGAGGCGCAGTTACCACAGGTGCCAGCAATGTGTTTGTTGGCCCAGATGCAGGCTACACAACGACCACAGGCAGCAACAACACAATTTTAGGAAATGCTGCCGAAGCTAGTTCTGCTACAGTATCCAACGAGATTACGCTTGGAAACGCTTCAGTCACTAAATTTAGAGTACCGGGTCTTAACTTTATTATTAAGGACAGCACGGCCACCGACAATTACGTTCTAACTGTAGATTCTAGTGGCGAAGCTGGCTGGGAGGCTGCGGCTGGCGGGGCAACTGATATTGACGGTTTGTCTGACGCATATTCGGCAGGAAGGTCAATTGGCTTTGGGTCTGGTGCGCTTGAGAATGACGACGGGTCTTTCAACGACAACTATGCCTTGGGCGTCAACGCATTAAACGACGTGACCACCGGTTTTGACAATATCGCAATAGGAAATGAGGCGGGTTCCAAGGCAAATACGGCTCATCAGAAGGGCATCTTTATTGGCGAACATGCTGGGCCGAGCATCAATGCAAACACTTTTGCATACAATTCAATCTTGATGGGATCGTACACTGGGTCTTATGGAACAGGCACCGGCTCAGTTCTAATTGGCGATGGGATTTGCGATCAATCAGGCGCAACGCCGACCGAAGCAGTCTTCATTGGCAGCGCGGCGGGCAAGCATACAGATAATGAGCGCGGAACGCATGTCGGTTTTCAAGCCGGATACAACGTCACAACGGGTAACAGTAACACGCTGATTGGCAATCTTGCAGGAACTAACAGCCCGCGAACAGGGCAAAACAACGTCTGCCTGGGCTACAATGCTAACGCCTCGTCGAATACAGTATCTAACGAAATCACGTTAGGTAACAGCAGCATTAGTTCTTTGCGTTGTCAAGTAACAAGCATATCTTCTCTGTCAGATCGCAGAGACAAGAAGGACATCAAGGAACTACCAATTGGGCTTGACTTCATCAATAAACTAAATCCAGTTGAATTCACCTGGAACATGCGCGATGGAGCAAAGGTCGGCCAAAAAGAAGCTGGGTTCATTGCGCAAGAACTAGACGAAGCCCAGCAAGACGCAGGCGTTGAAGACCTGATGAAGCTTGTGCTAAAGACCAATCCTGAAAAACTTGAGGCGGCTCCAGGCAAGCTCATCCCGGTTCTGGTCAAGGCCATTCAGGAGTTGTCGTCTGAAATCGAAACGCTTAAGAAGGAATTATCCAATGTCTGATTCTGCGCCTGACCCATTTGAAAACATAACCGCAGATGAAATTACGGATCATTACAACGCTGCGATGGACAGCGTAAATCTAATCAACGCGGTGATCGCAGACCCTGACGCTTATTCTGATGATGAGACTGTCTTAGATCGCAATGGCAGGCACCTTCAAATTGTCGTCGCGTGGCCTTTTTGGACTACAGAAGACATGACACCTTTGAATGATGCTATTACGGCCTCTGGGGTGTAAATGCCTGCCTTTGCACCTTTAGCCTCCACACCTCTAGCGCATACAACTCTAATTGCGTCTAGTTCTGAGGCGGTTACAGGTGTTGCAGCGACAGGTTCCGTCGGTGCCGTAACGGTTACCGCCGTAGAAAACGTCAGTGTTTCGGTTACAGGTGTTGCAGCGACAGGCGCTGTCGGTGCCGTAAACATTACTACCGTAGAAAACGTCAGTGTTTCGGTTACAGGTGTTGCAGCGACAGGCGCTGTCGGTGCCGTAAGCGTTTCTACTGTAGGAACCATCAATGTTTCGGTTACAGGTGTTGCAGCGACAGGCGCTGTCGGTTCGGTAACGGTTACCGCCGTAGAAAACGTCAGTGTTTCGGTTACAGGTGTTGCAGCGACAGGCGCTGTCGGTTCGGTAACGGTATTGCCGGTAACCAATGTTTCGGTTACGGGCGTCGCCGGGACAGGCGCTGTCGGTTCGGTAACGGTTTCTACCGTAGAAAACGTCAGTGTTTCGGTCACAGGTGTTGCAGCGACCGGTGCCGTCGGTGCCGTAAGCGTTTCTACCGAAGGGAATATAACAGCGCCCGTATCCGGTGTTGCAGCGACCGGTGCCGTCGGTTCGGTAACGGTTTCTACCGTAGAAAACGTCAGTGTTTCGGTTACAGGTGTTGCAGCGACAGGTTCTGTCGGTTCGGTAACGGTTTTGCCGGTAGTCAGTGTTTCGGTTACAGGTGTTGCAGCGACAGGTTCTGTCGGTTCGGTAACGGTTTCTACCGTAGAGAACGTCAATGTTTCGGTTACAGGTGTTGCAGCGACAGGTTCTGTCGGTTCGGTAACGGTTTCTGCCGTAGAGAACGTCAATGTTTCGGTTACAGGTGTTGCAGCGACAGGTGCCGTTGGCGCGGTAAATATTACTACCGTAGAAAACTCCAGTGTTTCGGTAACGGGCGTTGCAGCGACAGGTGCCGTTGGCGCGGTAAACATTACTACCGTAGAAAACGCCAATGTTTCAGTGACGGGCGTTTCAGCGACAGGTTCTGTCGGTGCTGTAACGGTTTCCTCCGTAGAAAACGCCAATGTTTCAGTGACGGGCGTTTCAGCGACAGGTTCTGTCGGTGCTGTAACGGTTTCCTCCGTAGAAAACGTCAGTGTTTCAGTGACGGGCGTTTCAGCGACAGGTTCTGTCGGTTCGGTGACTGTTGTTGCTGAATCAAGCGTCAATGTTTCGGTAACGGGTGTTGCGGCGACAGGTTCTGTCGGTGCTGTAACGGTTTCCGCCGCAGTAAACGCCAGTGTTTCGGTAACGGGTGTTGCGGCGACAGGTTCTGTCGGTGCTGTAACGGTTTCCTCCGAAGAAAACGTCAATGTTTCAGTAACCGGTGTTGCAGCCTCCGGTGTTGTGGGTGAGGTATTAGTTTGGTCTCCCATTGTTCCAAACCAGGACCCCTCGTGGGGTTCGATTGTCCCAAACCAAAATCCAGGCTATACTTCCGTTACGCCTAGCCAGAACCCTTCGTGGGTTCAGATAGCAGCATAGGGTCAAAACATGCCAAGCACGTATACCTTAAACAACGGCATTACTCTGATTGCGACGGGCGAACAGTCCGGTTCTTGGGGTGATACCACCAACACTAATTTTCAGCTTGTAGACACGGCTTTGGACGGTCAAGTTTCCGTTACTTTAGCCTCCGCCGGTTCTTCGGGCTCTCCGAATGATTTGCCTATCAGTGATGGAGGTGCTTCAAACGGTCGTAACCGTATGGTCATCTTCGGAGACGGCGGAGACCTTGGCGGTACGGCGTTTGTTCGGCTCACCCCAAATGACGCCGAAAAAATAATTTACGTGCGCAACTCGCTTTCCGGAAGCCGTTCTATTTTATTTTTTCAAGGCACTTACAGCGCCTCGAATGATTACGAAGTCCCGTCGGGCACCACCGCGGTAATTCATTTTAACGGGGCGGGATCAGGGGCCGTTGCTGCCAATGTTTTTAACAACGCCTATTTTGACAGTTTACGGCTAGGTTCCGTTTCGGTAACGGCTATTCTTGATGAAGACAACATGTCTTCAAACAGTGCAACGGCAATTCCGACGCAACAATCTGTCAAAGCGTATGTGGACACTCAAGTTGGCACGGTAGATACCCTCGCGGAAACTCTGTCTAACGGCAATACAACGGGAGGAACAAACCTTGTTGTAACGGCCGGTGATACCCTTAGCGCCAACACTGTTTCTGAGACGACGTCTGCTTCTGGCGTTACGGTAGATTCTTTGTTGATTAAAGACGGGGGTATAACGGCAGCGGGTACGTCCACTTTTGCGGGACAAACAATTACAAACCTTGGTGCGGTAACCACCGCAGACATTAACGGTGGAACAATCGACGGTGCTACTATCGGGGGTTCTAGTGCCGGTGCGGGCACTTTCACCAATCTAACGGCTACTTCCGCAGACATTAACGGTGGAACAATCGACGGTGCTACTATCGGGGGCTCTAGCGCCGGTGCGGGCACTTTCACCAATCTAACGGCTACTTCCGCAGACATCAACGGTGGAACCATAGATGGCGCTACCATTGGGGGCTCTAGTGCGGGCGCTGGTACGTTTACCACTTTAACGGCCACTACACTTACGGCCGCTTCTGCGGACATTAACGGTGGGACAATCGACGGTGCTACTATCGGCGGAGCTAGTGCCGGTGCCGGTACGTTTACTACGTTGACGGCGACCTCTCTTAACTCGACCCCTGTTGGAAACTCTTCTGCCTCCACGGGTGCTTTTACGACGCTTACGGCTAGCACCAATTTAAACATTAACAGCTCGGTTTCTGTGACCGGGGTGTTAGATGAAGACAACATGGCGTCCAACAGCGATGTTAAGTTGGCAACGCAACAATCAATCAAAGCTTACGTGGATAGTCAGGTAGGCTCGACAGACACTTTAGCTGAAGTTTTAGCTATAGGAAACTCTACAGGCGGCACTAACTTAGTTGTTACGGCTGGCGACGTAATAACAACAAACGTAATTAGTGAAACCACTTCAGCGTCTGGCGTAACCATTGACGGGGTGGTTCTTAAAGACACATCTCTTACAACGGCTTCAAACGCAAATTTAGACCTTGATCCTAATGGATCAGGCAAGGTGGTTTTTAAAGGAAACTCGACCAAGGGGGCCGGGCAATTCGTACTTAACTGCGAGTTAAACAGCCACGGTATTGTGATTAAGGGGCCTCCGCATAGCGCCGCGGCGAGCTACACGCTCACGCTTCCGGATGATGACGGCAACGCAAACCAACTTCTAAAAACAGATGGAAGTGGCGGTCTAGGATGGGTAGACGCTTTTTCGGCCTCTAATCAAACTTTAGCGACAGACGGTAGCACGGACCTTGGCTCCTTACAATTACGGTGGGGCTACAAAGCCATTTCGTCTAGTGTTACGGAGACTGTCACATTCACGTCGGCCTTCAGTAACGCTTGTTTAAACGTTCAAATCACTGTCAATAATAATGCTGCTGCGGCTTCCGGTATAGCGGCGGATAGCTTAACGTCTACTCAATTTTACGCTCGGATAAATGATACGTCGGTAGATGGGTTTTATTACTTCGCTGTAGGGCACTAACCGGAGAGTTGAGGTAAAAACATGCCGTTTAGCAAACTACAATTTAGGCCGGGGGTTAATCGAGAAACCACTTCGTATTCGAACGAAGGCGGGTGGTTTGATTGTGATAAAATTCGGTTCCGGTTTGGGTTCCCTGAAAAAATAGGGGGCTGGGAAAAAACATTTAATTCTTTTTTTCTTGGAACTTGTCGAGCCTTACATGCGTGGGTTGCCCTCGACAGCTCAAGTTACGTAGGCGTCGGCACTAACCTAAAATATTACGTCAATGAAGGTGGCGCGTATTATGACATTACGCCTTTGCGGGTTACCACCGCGGCAGGCGATGTAACCTTTTCAGCTTCCGCTAACACCTTAAATGGAAATGTTGCTGCGGATGATGATTCTATTACGCTTACCAGCGGAAGTGGTTTTCCTTCCACAGGTGTTATAAAGATAAACAGCGAAATAATTCTATACGCAGACCTTAGCGGCAATGTTTTGAGTGGCCTATCACGCGGGTATGACGGAACAACGGCCGCGGCCCACACCTCTGGTAACGCGGTCACATGTTCGACGTTGACTGTGTCGGATACCGCCCACGGCGCGGTTGTTAACGACTTTGTTACATTCACTGAAGCGGTAAGTTTAGGTGGCCAAGTCACGGCAAACGTTCTGAACCAAGAATATCAAATTGTCTCGGTGGTAGATTCGAACGATTACCTGATAGATGCCCGAGCGGTGGAATCTTTAAGTGATGTAAGCACGGCATCCGGCTATGATCCTACATATGTTTTTGCCACCACTTCGGACTCCGGGAACGGAGGTTCTTCCGTGGTCGGCGCATATCAAGTCACAACGGGTTTGGACACAACTGTTCTGGGAACGGGCTGGGGCGCAGGAACGTGGGGCCGTGGGACGTGGGGTTCGGGCTCTTCTTTGGCAGCAACCGGAATTACCTTGCGCATTTGGAGCCACGATAACTTTGGCGAGGACCTTCTTTTTAACGTTCGAGACGGTGATATTTATTACTGGGATAAAACTTCAGGCTTCACGGCCCGCGGCGTTGAGCTTTCTCAATTGGCTGGTGCCAACACCACTCCAACCATTGCAAAACAAATTTTGGTTTCGGACCAAGACCGTCACATCATAGCCTTTGGTTGCGATGCGCAAGACAACATTGGGACACAAGACCCTTTGTTGATACGTTTTTCTTCCCAGGGCAGCTTAACGGATTGGGCTTCTACCGCTACAAACACCGCGGGTGACCTTCGTTTAGGCTCGGGTTCTGAGATTGTTACGGCGGTCGAAACGCGGCAACAGATTTTGGTTTTTACCGACAAATCTTTGCACGCCATGCAGTTTTTAGGGCCTCCGTTCACGTTTGGCATCAGTTTAATATCTGAAAACATTACGATTGCGGGTCCTTTGGCGGCTGTAGCCGTTGAGGACAATGTGTTTTGGATGGGCGACCAAGAGTTTTACACGTATGGCGGCGCGGTCCAGCGCCTGCCCTGCACGGTCCGCGACTATGTTTTTTCTAATATCAACACCAGTCAGACGGAAAAAATTACGGCAGGTACGAACACGGCATTTTCCGAAGTCTGGTGGTTTTACCCGTCTTTGTCCAGCACGGAATGCGACAGTTACGTGGTGTATAATTACCAACAGCAGATTTGGTATTACGGTTCTTTGGACAGGACGTGTTGGCTTGACCGTGGCATTAACGCTTACCCCATTGTGGCCAGCACCGATCATGCTTTGTATTTCCATGAATATGGGTTAGATGACGGAAGCGCTAACCCTCCTGCCGCCATAACGTCGTACATTGAAAGCAGTCAATTTGACATTGGCGAAGGCGACAAATTCATGTTGGTTAGTCGTTTGATCCCGGACGTAACGTTCCGAGACAGCGTGGACGCGACGCCTGCTGCAACGATGACCGTCAAGGTTCGTAATTTTCCTGGAGGAAATTACACAAAAACCACGAACTCCACCGTGGAGAAATCAACTTCGGTCCCTGTGGAACAGTTTACGGAAGATGTTTTCTTGCGCCTTCGCGGTCGTTCAATGGCGTTTAAGATTGAAAGTAACACTACTGGTGTTGCGTGGCGTTTAGGTTCTCCGCGAGTGGATATCCGCCCGGACGGGAGGCGCTAATGTCCCGGAATTTAGTACGTCCTTATTTTCCCATTGCGCCTTCTGAGTATAGTCAGGCGTATTTTGCGGAAGTTATTCGGTCGTTTTCGGTTTACGTTGATAATATTCAGAACCCCGGAGAGGGCCGTCACACACGCTTAGTTCTAACCAATCTTCCGACGGACGATAGCGGGTTAGAAGAAGGCTCGTTGTTTCAACAAAACGGGTTTGTGAAAATAACCTTGCCGAACACGCCGCATGTGGGTGGCCAACAGGCGGTAACCTCCGTGGGTTCCGTAACGGTGAGCACACCATGAGTGCCACGATACTTGTGATGCCTTCGTCCAGTCAGGACAGCGTTCAATGCCAGAATTGCGGGTATGTTGCGGAAACTCCTTTCGAAACATTGTCGTACCCTCACGGCAATTGCCCTGAATGTGGTAGCCCGTGGACGGGCGGAGAAAAAAGAAGTACAATGATTCAGGTCACAGCACCTGAGAATTTATCTGGAGGCGCGGGTTGATGTCTGTCCCACAAGCTGCGGAAATGGAAATGCTTGAGGTTCCGGGTGGCGGAATCGGTACTTTCGTTGACGAAGACATTTATGGAAACGACGAGCCGGACTTTCCCGTTTCTGGTATTGGTCAATACACGGAGATTTCCGATGAGATTGCCGGTCACGGTCGTTTTGGCGACAATGTTGTGGCTCACCTTGAGCGCGGTGAGCTTGTAATACCAAAAGAGCTTTTGGACGACGACCCTGCTTGGCGAGACTCGATTTTTACCTATTTGAGTAGCCAAGGCGTTGAAAACCCTGAACGTTATGTTGTGGGCTCTAACGACAACAGCATTAACCCTGCGACGGGTATTCGAGAATTTTTCTTTAAGAAAATTTTTAAAAGCGTCAAGAAGCTGGTCAAAAAAGTAGCACCGGTTATTCTACCTGCCGCGTTAGGGTTCACTCCTTTAGGTCCGATTTTTGGACCAATGTTGGGTTCGGGCATCGCAAGCCTTATTACAGGTGGTTCCGTCGGAGACGCCTTCAAATCGGCTGCTATCTCGGGGGCAATGGGCGCAGGTTTCGCTGGTCTTAGTGGCATGTCGAGCGGAAAAGGTTTCTTGGGCGGCATACAAGAGGCGTTTGCAAAGCCGGGCTTGAGGTTGGAACAGTTTGGTTCTGGTTTACGAAACACAGCTTCCAACGTAACTTCGGGAGCTATTTCTCCATCAGTAAGGCCCGACATTGGAGTATTTGACAGTTTTAATCCGACTCCAAGGGTCGGTGAGTTTGGAACCGGCGATTCTTTTGCTGGCATGGAACTTGCTCCAAAACCCAGCCTTGTAGATCGAGCAGTGACTAGTATAGAAAATACAGTCAACGATGTTGGCAACAGCGGCCTTTTCCCCCGCGGCCCCGAGGCTCAAGCTGCGATAAATAAAAAAGCTCTTGCCGACGCTAAAGCTCTATATGGAAAAGGTTTTACTCCGGAGCTGGCCGAAAAAGCCGTGGCAGCCGTACAACCCGGATTTAAACAATATGTCGGTCCCGCAGCTCTTGCTGGGGTGGGCGCGTATGCTCTGGGAGCCTTTGACGAAGAAGAAGACCCTTCCTTCCAAGAAACTGCGGATTCTTTGGGCTTCGGAAAGCTAGACCCTCTTCCGCGGATATACGATCCGCAAAATTTCCGCGCGCAACAAAACCCCTACTCAAACGTCTTAACGACAAGCGGTTATGCGCCTGTACCCGTTAAAGACGGGGGTCCAATCTACCCTCGCAGGTACGGTGGTATCATGCCAAACGAGGGCGTTCCCGGAAAAGACAGCGTCCGCGCTCTTTTGATGCCCGGCGAATTTGTTATGACAACGGACGCGGTCCGCGGTGCGGGAGACGGGAACCTTAAAAACGGCATAAAAAACATGTATTCGGTCATGCGTGACTTAGAATCACGTTCAGCGTAAAGGGGATTACGTCCGATGGCCGAAACTCAAATTCAAGTCCTTCAAGAGAACCCTGAGATTGAAGCCGCGCGCATTCAGCTTCTGAATGATGCGCGAGCACAGCTTGAACGAGGCCTAACCCCTGTAGATTTTCAGACCGCAGGTTTTAGTGATCTTCAATCTCAAGCTCTGGGTCAGTCTCCCGGACTTCAAGGCAATTTTGAACCTTATTTGACTGCTGCATCTCAAGGTGTGGGAGACGCCCAACAAGCCTTGGGTGGAGTAATGTCTGGGGCGCAACCCTACCAACAACTGGGCTCGGGGTTCTATCAACAAGCCGGTAATGTCATCCCCAATCAACTGGCTTTGACCGGTGACGCTCTAACGTCAGCGCAGCAATATGCTTTGGGACAAGCTCAACAGGGGCAGCAAGCGCTGGCTTTGGCGGGACAAAATGCTCAAAACCTTGCTCAAAACGAAATTGCTAACCAGAGGTTGATTGCCAACCAATTGCCGGGTGCCGTGGGCAGCGCTACGGATGCCATGGGTCAGGCGAGCACTTTGGGGTTGGGCAGTTTCGCCACCGCATTGCAGGGCAGCCAAGGAGCCGTGGACCGCGGCCGTAACATAACTTCGGAGGCGGCCACCGCTCTACAGCGTGCTGGCGCGTTAGGCGAGCAAGCGGCCCTTTCCGGGATTGCTCAACTTGGTGACACTACTAATATATATGACCCTGCTTCGGCTCGGTCTTTCTCCAACGAATTTGAAGATGCTGCGGTTCAACAAGCGCTGGCAGATATCGCTCGGGCAGGAAACATACAAAGACAGGGCATTGCGGCAAATGCGGTAAGCTCTGGTGCTTTTGGTGGTTCTAGGCAAGCGGTGGCCGAGCAAGAACTTGGTCGGAACGTGTTGGAGCAGCAAGGTCGGACCGCGGCTCAGATGCGTCAAGCTGGTTTTGAGGCCGCGCAAGCTCGGGCGCAAGACGCTTTTGAAAGACAGCAGGGCCGTGCTTTACAGGCGGCCACGTCCACCGGAGCGCTGGGCGCTCAAGGTTCTTCTGCTTTAGCAAACTCGGCTCAGTCTGCGGGGGCCCTTGGATTAGACGCGGAGCGGTTAGCTTCGGGACAATCTTTGCAAGGCGGTCAACTCGGTGTTTCTACGGCTCAACTCGCAGGAAACCTGGGTCTTCAGTCTGGAGAATTAGGTCTTCAAGGCTTGCGGTCGCAATCGGACATCGAAAATCGGGCCGCGGCTCTCGGCATTTCGAGTCAAGAGTTGCTAGGACGGTTAGCGCAGCAGCAAGCGGCGTTAGGTCAAAGCCAAGCGCAATTAGAGCAAACGGGTGCGTTGCAACAAGGTCAATTGGGTCTTCAAGGTGCTCAACAATTGGCTTCTGTTGGTCAAGGCCTTGGTTCGTTAGGCTCAGACTTCGGTCGTCTGGGCATCTCAACGGCGCAGCAGCAAGCGCAAGCGGGTGCTCAACAGGCCGCGTTGGGCGATCTTCAGCAGTCTTTGGGGCAGCGCCAAACTGGGTTCTTGTTCGATCTGGGCAGACAGCAGCAACAACAGCAGCAAGCGCAATTTGACACTGCTCGCCAAAACGAGCAACAACAGCGCTTTAATGAGATGCAGCAATTGGGTTACCTGTCTGACATTTATGCGAAGACACCGTCCTCGCAAATGTCCTTCAGCCAAAATGTAACACCGAGCCCTTCTGTGGGTCAGCAGGCGCTTGGTTTGGGTATTAGTGGTTTGTCCGCAGCAGCGGGCGCAGCAAAGGCGGGGCTATTTTGATGAATAGAGCAATTATGGATCGTCAAATGTTCCGCGACGGTGGGGTCATCCCCATGCAGTATGGCGGTATGGCTCCTCCTCCGATGGCGGCCCCTCCGATGGCGGCCCCTCCGATGGCGGCCCCTCCGATGGCTCCTCCTCCGCAGGACATGGGTATGTCTGGCGAAGACGAACAAATGCTGATGGCGGGACTTTCCGGCGCACAGAACGTGCTTGGTGATCTGGATGCAGCTTCCAACGTGGAGGAGGCTATTAACGCTATCCGTCAGGACGCCGCTCCATTGGAAGCGCGCAGGGACGAACTTGCCGAGTTTGTGGGTCCGGAGGACGCGGCCCGCACACCAGATTCGGTTCTTCTCCTGCTCCAGCCTGTAATTCTCATGGAGCAGACGTCTCCGGTCGAAGACCCTATAGACGCTGGCGTTGGTGGTCTTGCTGCGGGGGCCATGGATGCGCCCGTCGAGGGTCCGATGGCCGAGGGCATTATGTCCACGGTAAATATGGACCCCGGACCAGAAGCTCCCATGGAGGGCCCCCCTGTAAATTTTAACCTTGGCGGCAGCGTCCGCCTAGCCGAAATACTGCAACCTCGCAGAGACACATATCGGGACCAAATGGGCGCGACTGAGGCGGAACTTGAATCCGCGACTGAAGCTGCGCGGAACACGGCCGAAGCAAACATTCTGTTTGATGCGGCAGCGGCGGGTTTAAATTTAGCCGCGGGTCCCGTGCCGGGCGGCAGCGTCATGCAAAATTTGGCTGCGGCTTTCTCACCTGTTTTGGCCAATGTTCCTGGCCGAGCGGCTCCGATTAACGCCGTTCAAGCTGACCAGAAAAAATATTTGCAAAATCTTGATCTTGCGGCGTTGAAATCGTCGGAAGAGCAACTTGCCGCGGAGCTTGCGGCTCGCGCTGCTGAAAGAAAGGCTAAAATAACCGCCGATGCTACCGTAAAAAAAGCTGAAATAGACGCAGGGGGCAAGCCCATTGGGGATTTATTCATCGTAACCTTTACCGGTCCCGACGGGAAAACAGTCACTCAAAATATGCCTTTGAGTAGGAACGAATATGCGGAGCTTGCGGCTCGCGCTGCTGAAAGAAACGACCCCAATTTCAATGTCGAACCACTTCCGAAAACCGGAACCGTTCAAAAAGCTCAAAACTTTAGGATACCTGGCGGTTTTGTTTCCGCCATTCCAGGAACTCGCCGATATGTCGAACTTGTTAATAAGGGTGCTACGGTAGTAAGCGCCGAAGACCCTAGTATGTTTGCAAAGAGAACGGCTTATACCATAACAGAACCTGTGAATATTAACGGTGTTAGTTATGGTGCCGGAGAGACTGCATTCTTAACGCAAACGGATATACCAAAATATGCAGGCAAATTTACCGTATACCAACCGCCGGTTACCGACAAAGAGTTCTTCTCTAAATTTGGACATACGAAAGATCAGTTTTATGCGCTGCCGAAAGACAAACAAAACGAACTGCGCGGGCTAGGTCTTACCGATCAGCACTATTTCACCAAATATGGCATGACCAAAACCGATTTCTTTAATCTTCCCGGTGATGTGAAAAAGAGGCTTCAGGGAATAGGGCCTCAAACTGAAATATTTACGTCTGACGGCAGTATTGTACAAATCAACACACAGACTGGTGCGTCTAAGGTCCTTTACCAACCGGACATAGCCACGGAAATAAAGACCGTGAAAGGTGAAATTGTAGCCGTCGTACCGGATGCGAATTCCTCGGATGGTTTTGTTGTTAAAAGCCTCTTTAAAACAGCCACGGACCCTGCGGATGCCGACTACTATGTCATAAACGACGCGGCTACGGTCACGCAAGAAATCGTGGATAATTCCACGCCCACGGGCCGGGCTCGAATTGCCAACGTCAACGCGCAGAACGCCAAAGCCCAGTCAAAGCGGTTCACTGTTAACAAGATGGGCACCCAACAAGCTCCACCGAAAGTGCAAGGTTTCCTCATTGAAAACCAAAACGTGCTCAGTTACGACAACGGGAAAACGTATGTAACAGAAGACGGCGTGCGAAAAAATATGCCCACTGATGCGGTGATCTTGTCTCCGGAAAATGCCGTAGAGATGGTCAGACAAGCCCGTGTGCGTGCTATGGCCGGAAAACAGCTTGAAAAGATGGATAGTCAGTTTATTCCGGAGATGACGGTCGTAAGCGAGGTAAAGGGTAAACCACCTACCTTCAGTGCACTTACTTCGGAGCAACTAGGGCTTACGAAAAGCGCCTATGACGCGGCGTTGAAGGGCACCGGCCCATACAAAGCCATTGGTGCCTTTTTCTCCAGTTTGTCGGGCCTTGGACCTAAAAGTGTGCAAAAAGCCTTTGTGGAAAATCAAGAAAACAGAAATTACGTTAACATCGTGATGATTCTGGGGAGATCAGCTTTAGTTGCAAGCTCTAAATTTCCCCAGAAGGAGATGGAAATTGTCAAAGACGCTTTCCCTTCTACAGGTGTGTTTACTAACCCTCAAGCTGAAGCAAGTAAGCTAGTCCAATTGAAGGGGATGTTACTTGCACAAAAACGTATCAATTTGACAGCAATCACCTCGGGGGCCGTGTCGGGTGAAGAGTCGGCCAGAATCTTGGCGAAAAATTTCCAGATAGAAACGACGCTCATGATGCTCGGCTCCACTCCGTTGCCGTCATCCGTACCGGTAAAAGGACAGAGGACAACGCCTCCGGTTAAAATTGGAAACGGCCTTCCTCTAAAAATAAACCCCCCAGCTAACCCCCGTTGACCCGGAACTTTAAGGGACTTATGTCATGAAAGATGAAATTCTTTTTGCGGGCAATTCGGATATTGGGTTTGACGACGAAGTTGTAACCACGCCGATGGAAGGTGCGCCGATGGAAGGTGCGCCGATGGAAGGTGCGCCGATGGAAGGTGCGCCGATGGAAGGTGCGCCGACGGAAAGTGCTACGACGGAAAGT
>Ga0075468_10000650_pt1 | contig 14252 bp, 31 predicted proteins | sample DEB08_DNA_12_FD_77578 | JGI IMG/M metagenome (GOLD analysis project Ga0075468, IMG submission 77578) | Aqueous microbial communities from the Delaware River and Bay under freshwater to marine salinity gradient to study organic matter... | ecosystem: Environmental > Aquatic > Marine > Coastal ...
AAGGTCTTCAGTCTAGCCCCTGCTGGTCGTACCCTGCTCATGTCCCACTCAGGTATCTTACCAGCATACAGCATAGCTATCAGCTCACGGAATGCAGATGCCCAGCCTATCTTGCTGTCACTAACAACAATAACACTGTCAGTCTTGTGGAAGCTCTCAGCAACCACAGGCAGCTTGGTAATGAAGTTACGCTCTACGCTGAAGCCTACGCCTGTACCACACATCAACACGTACATCAGCTCATCAAAGCTACGCGGTGAGTCAATGGCTAAGTAACTACAATTAAATCCAGCTACGTTATCTTTATCTAACGCCTCGCCTGCTGTCATCATGCAACGCATTGATGGCATAACTTCTAAATTATATATAGCGTCAAACATCTTGGCACTAGTCTTCTGATCTAGCTGACCGCGATCAACCCAGAAACTTACATAACGGTTGACTGTCTCTTCCCACGTTTCTCGTCTACCTTTCTCCGGCATCCATCGTGCATACCTACTCTTGTGTATAAACTGCTGATACTGATCCATTATTCTTTTCCTCTTTGGGGTAATAAACTATTGTTACTGCACGGCACTCAGGGCAGGAAAGCTCTGTCATAATATCATACGCTGCATCTTCTTCACTTATGTCGTGATCACCGTGCCATATAATTTCTGACCTACAGTGCCAGCAATTCATGTTGCTTGTGCTAATAAAGCACCTAATCCAAAACTAACAATACAAACAATTAAAATACCTGCTACCGCTTTTATAGAATACTCCATCAGCTATTTTCCTCTGTCACCATCTTAGTTAATTTATTCAAGTACCAACCAGCCTTCTGCAAGTCCTCTACCTGCTTGCCTTTGTAGTCATAACGCCACAGATACTTCAGGCAGTTACCCTTGAGGTAGCCCTTGAATGCAACACTAGACATAGACTCTTCAATAGCTTCAATGCACTCTATATTGCCTGTGTTGTAGTGGGTGGGTTTGTTTACTGCGTCAAGCTCATCTTCCCAAAGCTCTGAGCCTTCATCGTGTGCTGCGTGCATCCAAGCCTCCAAGCCTGTCTTTTGTTTAGTAGCTTCACGCTCTTGATAAATAGCGTCTTGATTTTTCTTTAGCATATCTCTAGCCGCGTTCCATTCGGAAGGCGTAGCATCATTTAACCTTGCCATACTTTACCTCGCGTTTACGTTGTTTAAATTTCTTTTTCCTTTCAAACCTGTCTCGCCTTGCATCTTTGCGGCTAACATCAGTCGAAAGTTTCTCTCTTTTTGACATTGATCCAACCATCAGGAATGCTATCCTCACTATACCATGTAAAACCGTTGGCGCTTGCCCACTCACCGTGACTTCTTTTAGTACCATCCTTGCGTCTTTTGGCTTGCGGCATAGGGGCGCTTGGATTAGCAAACAGGAACACCAACTCAGTGTCTTCAGGCAGTGCCTTGTTTATCCAGATGTATTTGCTGAACTCAGCGTAGTCCCAAAACCTTCCCTTTGCTTCTAATAAAATCTTTTTACCGTCAATCTCTTTTAGAAAATCTGGGTGGTAGTTGTGGTCAACGGTGTATGGAACTTTCTGAGTGTGAAAATTCCAACCGTCTAGTATCCCGCTGTGTAGTTCGTACTCCCAGTTAGAATCATATCCTGCTACAACATTTTTTTCTACTGGGCGTTTGACTCGTGCTTTCCTAAAGCCCCTTTTTATCTTATTCAATGTAGTTCTGCCTTTCTTTTTTCTAGTTCTGTAGACACTAAAAGATTTAAGTTGCTAAGAAACTCTGAATCAATATCACAAATAGAATTGTCCGTATTATAAAGAAAACTTCCTACAGCAATTATCATGGCCTCTATCTCTATGCCTGTCGTTTGTTTGCTTTCCATTGAACCAGCTCCAAGTCTACGTCTTCTACCTTTAAGTGCGGATAAATCCTAAGAAGCTGATTAATCTTCTTAGTTATCCACTTAGGATGATAAGCATTCAACAGCATTCTACGGTTAGCGTAAATGTGGGTCTGCTCTGGCATGTGATCAGCGTAGTTCTTTATGTTGATCTTCGCGCCCTCTTCTTCAGTGAGGAGAGAACGCAACCAACCGACCAACAGCGTTGAAGCGTGTCTGCGTATTCGTTTAGCTTGTTTATTATTCATAAATATTCTTCTACTTTAGGTTCAACCACAACTTTAGTGAGGTACGTTAGGCCGTTAGAATACTTAAAAGTTCTAAGACCCTGCCCGTCATTAGCATCTTTATGACAGTCATGTTTGTATTTACACCAGTTACAACCCTTTGGAAGTTTCATATTGCCTTTCTTTCCATCAGGTATTGGAGAGTAACAAAGCTCTGGTGCTGTGTCAAGCTCAAGGGCAGGCAGCAGGTCAGTTATCTTAGTGTCTATGTTGGGTTTATCAAGATCATCGGGGATGTACATACACAACTCCCCGCTCTCTTTATTTAGCACTAAGAACCCGCCACCCTCTGTGCCCTCTGCCTTCTCGTAACCAGCAAGCTGCCCCAAGTATCCGAAAGGATCGTCCTGTGCAAGTCTACCATCACGAAACTTATTGAATGCAAAGCGCGAGGCGGTCTTAACGTCTACTACCTGACCATTTATTTTACAATCCATGTGGCCGACAACGCCCTGAACAGTCACCTCCTTCTGTTCGTCCGTAACTTTATGTCCAGCCATGCGTACTAACATCAGAACGATCTCTTCAAGAAGATGGCCGTATAGAAACTTTATCTGTGTCGCTCCATCAGCGCCACCACGACCAGCGGGATCGCGTTTCTCATACCACAACTGGCGGGAGGGTTTACCTACGTTGGACATACGGACAGTAAAGTTAGTATCTCTTTTGCGGGGCGTTGCCCAAGAAACAAGAGCCTCTCTCATGGCCGCAACAGTACTGTCAATATCTTCTTCGGTCAGCGGGAGGGCTTCTCCTTCAGAGAGCATCTCTAGCTTTTGATATATATCAGGAACTACTGTTGATAGATTCATCGTATTCACCTTTAACTGATTGTATAATTTGTTTTATTTGTTTAGTAGAAGCCTTGAACCACTCTCCTACCCCCTCTATGCCTTCTTCATCTAATCTTAGATGAACGACTCCCTCTGCTCCTCTTCGATTTTCAAAGTGTTTGCAGTATTCTACTTTATAATCACGAAAAGGAGAAGAAGTTTGAAAGGCGCTACACCTGTCATAGGCATCAATAGCCATGCCCACTTTCTTCCAACCGTCCCACGCAGGATTAGATATGATGTACACGTATCCCCCTACAACAGAAGCGTACTTCTCGTTTGTAGTGTATCCAAGATGTCTGGCTATAGTCTTAGGCCCAGCAGTACCAGCAACAACGTGATTCTTTATGCGCTGCTTGTCGTAACATGTTGTACATTTGTAGTGATGCTTCGGTACAAAAGAAGGATACCAGTTAGTAGATACATCTAACTCAACGCCACACTCTATACAGTTTTTAATGTGTTTCACTCCAATTCTCCCCGACTTGATAGTCTCCGTCCAAAGGACAGTTAAGATTTAGTACACGTCCGGCTTCTACAATAGCTTCAACACCTGCTTTACCTACGGCATCGGCATCATCATCGCTACACTCTATCTGCCATTCATCGTGTACGTTAGCTACAAACTTAGCGTCATAGCCTTTACGTTTAATGTCAGCGTCTAAGAATATCAACGCCTGCTTCATTACAATTGCACCTGCACCTTGCAGCAATGTATTTAACGCTGCGTGTTCAGAGCGTACTGTAAGCCTCCGTCCATCTAATGCTTTAATGTATCCACCCTTTGCTTCTCTTTGTACTCTATCCGTAAGAGATTTAAATGATGGGAGATTATCAAAGAAGCGTTGTCTAAGTCCTTTGCCAGCTTCTCTGCCTCTTCCAGCCACTGATCCAAGTTTCGCATCTCCGGCTCCGTATAGGAGGGCATAGATGAAAGTTTTAGCCTGACTTCTTGATTCAAGTCCAGCAAGTTTTTGATTAGCGGTGTGTATATCTCCGTTAAGGATTTCATTAGTGTAGCCCTCGTCATTTAAATAGTGTGCTAACATTCGCAACTCTAACCCTGAAGCATCAATACCTACCAGCTTGTAGCCCTGCGGCACTGTCCAACAAGACCTACAGTCTTCACCATACGGTGAGGCGCTGCTTGGGATTTGAGCCATGTTAGGATGCGAGTGCGTCATTCTAGATGTCACCGCGCCGTTAGGATTAACATAGCCATGTACCCTACCAGTAGAATCGTTTAGTTCTTTGATCCAGCTTTTAGTCTGAGCCAAACGCTTCTGCAACATCAAGTACTTAGCGATCATAGCAGCTTGTGGTATGCCTTTAACTCTATTCAGCGTAGCTTCGTCAACTATGGGCTGACCTGTTGGTGTGTGTTTGTTCGGCTTCCAGCCAAAGTTAATCAGGTACTCGCCTATTTGTTTTCTTGAACCTAAGTTAAAAGGCGTTTCGGTTCTGCGCTCAATTGGTTTTGGGTTCTGGTGTATCTTTAACTTATCGTATTCTTCTTCTGTCAGGCGGGTTCCATTCCCATGTTGGTCTGTCGCTGTCTTAGCTAATGCTCCGGCTGCTGTAAACTTAGGTGTCAGTACCTGAATAGTTACAGTCGGCTTGAACTCTTCTTGAACCTCCTGCTCCAGATCATGCAGCTTAGTTTCAAACATAGCCATAAGGCTCATTACTTTTTCAACGTCTAACAAGAACCCGTTAGTTCTTTGCTGATCAATAATGCCCGCTACTGCGTGTTCAATCTTTACTGAAGCGGGCGAGAACCCACGGCTCTCAATCTTCAAAGCATCATAAACTTTGCAGTTCAGAAGCACATCACGCTTACAGTACTCCAACATCTCTGGCGTGTAGCATTCCCATGCGTCCTCTTGCTCTCCAAAGTCACCCTTCGTAAATCCCAGACGGTAGCCCCAGCCCTCAAGCCCGTGGTTTCCCTCGCGGGTAGGCTTGAACAAGCGGGAGAGTACAAGGGTATCTACTATCTTTTTATTTGTAAGATCAAGCCCCGCTATCCTTTCTACAACAGGAATATCATAGCCAATAATATTATGTCCTATCAGCTTGTCGGCTGACTGCAACATTGCATAGCCTTCGTCTAGCTGTGTGTTGTCAAACGTAAACACATCCTTTGTGTCTACGTCTTGTGCAACAATACAGAATATTTTATCAGGCTCAAGGCCGTTAGCTTCTATATCAAATATTAAATTACTCATGGTTATTACTCCGCTCATCTTTTAGCATGGTTTCATAGTACTCCTGAACAGCATCAAACTCTACAGCCAGAGACATACCAAGTTCTGTGTACCACGCCCAAGCCTTAGCGCCTTCTGGCCTAAAAAGTGTCTTATCTATATGCTTTTCAAAGCCCTTTATCATAGTTCTATCTCCGCAGTCAATTCGTCAGGGTCTTCAAGCATCATCTCTCGTAGCCGTCCCGAATCCTGCTCATACATTAAGCTACATGCTACCCCCACATCGCCAGTATATCTAGACTTCAACACCCTGACCTTTGTGGTGGACGCTTCGATGGCATCCTCTGATTGCTGATTGCGCTCCAAAGATATCACGCAGTCGGATAGCTGGGCGATACTCTGAGAACCTCTGAGGTGTGATAGCCCTGTCTCAATACCGTTCTCGTGTCCACGGTTACCCTCAACTCTACGCAAGTGAGAGACCAGTATCATGCCACAGCCTGTCTCTTCTACCAGTGTTCTGAGTCGGTGCATAATCCCATCAATAGCTTTGCGCTCATCATTCTCCAATGTAGATAGCACTAACATGTGGAGGTGATCAACAACAATCCACTTACAGTCCAGACCTATGATCATGTACCGCAGCTTACTGAAGATGTCATCAATGTTATTGACACCGTGATGAGCATGAATCCAGACACGTCCCTCGTTCTCTCCCATGAATACTTTCTTAAAGAAACCATCTAACTGGTCATCAGTGAACTTAGACTTAACACTATCGAGGTGTAGCTTAGAGTTAGCTTCGACTGCCATGATACCTTCAGCGGTGCGAGACCAGTTCTCCTCCAACGCCACCACGCCCACGTTATCTTCGGTATGCTCAATCAACCAGTGTTCTATCTCTCGCGTCACAGAAGACTTGCCCAGCCCTGTGCCTCCAGTAAGAGTAACTAACTCACCAGATCGTAGACCTTCCAGCTTTCTGTTTAAACCGAACCACGGATATGGGATGGCCTGCTTCTTGTTGTTGCGTAGTTCCTGATAGGCTGTTAGCTGATCAGAAAGATTCAACACGCCAGAAGGCGTATAGACTTTTGAATCCCAGAAACAACTGACGTATGCAGAGTGTCTGCCCTGACGCAGCATATCGTTAGCGTCCTTGTAATCTTCAGGTAACCGCATGATCTTGGCTTTGCCCGGAGTCAATAGCTTCGCCACCTCAATGGCTGCTTCCTTACCCTGCTTGTCGTTGTCAAAATTAATAACTACTGAATCGAATGATTCAAGATACTCTAGATTATCTTTAACGTCACGGACTCCACCGTGCGCCCCAGATTTTATTGATACGGCAGGCCACTTACTACCCATCAGTTCGTATGCTGCCATAGCATCACACTCACCTTCAGTCAGGGTAATAAACTTACCGCCAGATTTGAACAGGTTTTCTCCGAACAGTCCCGACTCTTTAGCAGAGCCTGACCATGCAAAAGTCTTGTCCGGCTTTCGTATTTTAGTTGCGGAAAGCTCATGCCCGTTGTAGTACGGGTAGTGGTGGTTCGTTACCTTACCGTTGATTACTGTACATTTAACGCCAAACTTCTTGGCTGTTGCTAGACTTATTTTTCTGTCAGTTAACTCAACAAAAGAAGTCGAGTTGCTATATGATGGAGCGGTGTAATTATCCATCTTCTTGTTCCTCTGATACACTTCAAATTCCGTTACTGTATCTGGTTGGTGTACTTCCGATGTACTGTTTGGTTTAAAATATTCGTTACAGCTAAAACAAAATGTCGATCCGTCCTCGTTCAGTGAAGCAGCATCGCTACTGCCACACTTCTCGCACGGTTGGTGAGTCTTTACAAAGGCCATGATTATTCCTCATTGTTAGCCACGATTGCCTCGTCCGTTAGATGTGTTTCCATTACTTCTAGCATTCGTACTTGAGCGGCAGAGAGTATAACTAAATTAGTTTTAGCCGCATCAATGTCTTTTCTCAAAATAGAAAGGACAGAGAAAATTCCCTGCCCTTCCTTTGAGAGTTTACTAACATCATATTTGATGTCGTTGAACTCAATAGTTTTCATTACAGCTCATCCTCCATTTCGCTATCCATAGAATCAAACTCAGAGCCATCGGGAGAGCCGACCTCAATCAGGTCAATCACCTGCATTGCCTGAAAGTCTAGACCCTTAAAGGTCTTACCTTTCCACTCAGACTCCCACTCTTTGTACTGCACACGCACACTGGAACCATTACCAATACGAGCATCCAGCGGGTTCTTGTGCTTGTCCACAAGCTTTGGTGCAGGGCGCACCATACCATTCGGGCCATTGACTTTACGCTTGATAACAATTGCTGGCCCCTCGTCCATCTGCTTGATCGTGAATCCACGAGACTCAAAGTCTTGAGCAACTGCTGAATCAACTACTAAGTTAACTGAGTAGACAGGTTCAAACGTGGTGTTGGGGGTTGTAACTGAAGCCCAGAAAGCTTCGCCTTGTAGTATTGCCATTTTAAAATACCTATGTTGGTTGAAAGAAATTGAAATTTAACAGGTTCGGATATGCTTGTCAAGCCGAACCACTAATAGCAGAATTAAATCCATCGTACTCTGCTCGTTCTATTATGAATTGAACGACATCCTTTTCGTTCACGTTGTAAATACCGCAGGTGGTACTCAGAGCCACACCGCTTTCTGTTACATCTATTGCGGCCTTTGCTATAGACATGGCTAGAGTACAGGGGTTGCCACTTAAAGTCTGTTGAAAAAACGATTCAGTCATAACTGCACCCTCTACATTAAAGAATAAACCACCACTGTTAACACCACGCCCGATGCAAATATTAAAACATTACGAGAAGCTAGTGTCAGCCTGTGGTTAAAACGCTGTGCCGCTCTATCAAGTACCAGCGCCACCTGAATCTTTAAACCTATCCAGATTTTTAAGCAGCCCGACTTCATCAAGCTTATCTTTTCTTCTATCTTCTTGTTCATCAAGTACTCCTTTTAGTTGGGTTCTAAATATCTTATCAAAGTTACTACTATAAGCTTCTTTATTTTTAACACGCGACCTGTCGCCTTTGCCGCCATGATTTGCTTCACTCATATTAATTCTCCGGTAAGTAGCACCGACCATAACTGATCAGCGAGAACGGAAGGGATATTAAAATCCCCTCGAACTCTGCAACCTCTAGTGTAGCCGGGTCATTTTCCCTGCTAATCCAAACAGGGCGTGAATTAGAAAACTCTATGTCTACACCTACACCATTTCTAAACTCAATGGTTAAGCTTGCGCCAAAGAAATCTCTAGTCATTACGCCACCTTCCGCATGTATTCGTTGGAGCGCACAGCTTTGCGTATCAACTCCTGACGATCATGTTGGATGGACGCTATGTTATTAACAGTCTTCTGCATACTACTACCCGCATGGGTTGACCAATCAGTCAGGGCATTGTATGCCGCCCAGTAGTTAGCGCCCAACCGCTTGCGGTAAACCGTGTTGTACTTGTTCCAGATATATTCTAAATTCTTGTTGCGCTTTGGTAGTCGATCAAACACATCCTCAACCGTCCAACAATTAGTCTGTATCTTATCAACAGCTTTAGCATTGATAGCTTTAACAAATAATTTAAAAGCCTCCACATCTGTACACCCAGTGTTAGACCACTGATCCCACAGCTCCCGCTCGTTCTCAAACACGCGGAGGGCTTTAGTAATCATGCGACCACCGTGTTCAATGTCTAAAGACCGTGTGTGTTTAGCTTTATACACTGCCACCTCACCGCCCACGAACACCTGTAAGTTTGTACAAGCGTGTTGGACAGCAGCGGCACTAAACATAAACGGCCATGTCCCATCACACGATGTGATAGCTAACAGGCTCAGAGCCGCATGATCACCGTCAACAGTTCGATACGTGTGTTCAGGCAGCTTGTATTGAACAAAGGCTCTAGCCCCATCGTGAGATGTGCGGATTGTTTCCTGTATGTTTCCTAGTGATAGATCAGAACGCTCAAGAATATCACGAGCCACTGAGATCATACTCTTTGGCGCTACAGGCTTGTAACCACGACCATGCACCCCAAGCTCTTGAGCTGTATCTGTACGATAGATAACAGACTTAGAGCTTTCATAAGCATCTAAATAAATTAAAGGTGCTGTAGCTATATCAAAATCAGCCTCACCAAAACCGCGCTGACGGATAACATTGATTGCTGTGTTGTTTGTAAACATCGGTAATACTCTACTCATTTGGATTCTCCAGTTATTGAGTTAACATCATACATAAATAAAATAGTTTTGTCAAGCACTATCTTTATAATCACTTATAACAGATAACACTTGACAACATTTAACGTCTTGTTACAATAGCCTTACAAGGCCATTAACAATCTTCTACAAGCTTAATGACTCCCTATTACAATCTTCAGGTATATCTTCTAGTGGTTGTACAAAGTTATCTTCTAAATCTTTAAAGGTTATTAAGTCTTTAAAGCATCTCAAACACAACTGTTCACTATACCTATGATCGTAATAATCTTTTAAACACATAGAACAATTAAGAACTCTACCAACTTTGTCTGCCCTAATCATTGAACTTCCACTCCATGTTAAACACATTCGGAAAGAACTCTCTGTTCCACTCAGCGTTATCTAATAACCTAACCCACACTCGACCAGAACTAGATGGCTTATGCGGAGGTGTTCCGCCTTCAATTACCCAAGCCTCCCCGTCACGAGTATGGGTCAGCTCTTTGGTTTCTACAGCCTGTTTAGTTTCTGTGTGGACTAACGTCCAGCCTTGTTTAACTATCTTCATTTTCAATCTCCAGTGTTAATGCCTTGTGAGCCTTGTTGAGAAGACGCATCTCGCCACTTAAAACACTGGCTCCACGATCACTCAACTCTAAGTTATTTAAATCGTCTAGCACTCCTTCAAGTGCTACCGCGACTAACTCGCGTAAGATTTTGTTCTCGCTTATTTCTCTAGTTGTCATTACAATTTTCTCCTTAACCATTTATCTGATAAAACTTCTTGACTATGCTCCAACCTATCTGCAAGAGAAGGCGGTACATACTTCTTTAGCATACGATCACTGACATGTGTATATCGCGTTAGTTTAGAATGTAACTTTTTATAACTCAGACCAGAAGCCTGTGCGTACTCAAAAGCCGTATAGCTTTCGCCAGTTACTAGCTTGGGGTGAGTACCCCTAAACTCCAGCCGCCTTGTGTTCTTCTTTGATCCCATCATCTTTGGGTTCTCCTAAATAAGTTATGATGTAGTATGGGCTATATACCTGCCCAACCTTGTGTGCATCTTCTAGTGTTGAGGCGTACTGCGTACACCCCGATTCATCCCAATCAATTGCCCACATAGCTATCTCTCCACCGTTACTTTAAAGTCTACCGCATCTATCTCAGTGCGAACCGCGTCAACAATGGATTCTTCTAAGCTATCTCTCACTACAGATATAACATCTCCATAGTCTATATCTTCATCAGCTCTTTGTTCTAATTCAGAGATACGATACTCATGGTCATCGCCCTGACTGTCATTAGACTCAGCCATGCTATAAGCCTCGTCTACTCTAGATTCTACTTCTTCTACTGTAGATTCTAATGACTCTAAGCGTTGAGATATATCTATGTGGTTCACGCCATCGAAAGAATTGTCTTCATCGAGACCCATCACACGCCTCTCTAACTCTGCAATTCTATTAGCGTCACGGATATGTATCTCTTGCATGTCGTTAAACCTTGCTTCTAATTCACCCATTCCAGAGGCTAATAAAATTCTTTCGTCTATCCAGTTTTCTACTGCTTCAATTAAAGTTTTCATAATATCTATACCTTTTTTATTTCATTTTTAAAGAGTGGGAACACATACTTTATCCAACAATTTGCACAAAGATACTGCCCCTTAGTTTTTACATCTGCTTTTTTTCCACACTTACATTTTGTCATAACTGTTACCAGTCAATTTTTAGTAATGCTTTCATTGCCGATTCATACGACCTGAACAATGGAGTGCTATAGTCATCTTGGCTAACGTAATAGCTATTTTCTATTGGCTCATGGGTGCGCCACGTTTCTTTACTAACTCCATGTACATGGTACATTGGCACAGTTTTACCCCTGTCATACACTCTCACAAGATCAATTGATATGCTCATAATACACCTTTAGTTATAAGTAATTATAAAATTCTGTGACCCGAATCGGCACGGTGGGTCAGCCCGCTTTCATAGGATGAAGGAAGCACCCCTGCCTGTAAAGATTGTACGAGCGAGGTCGTAATCCCATTCTTCTGGGTAGTCGCTCAACTCATGGGCTGCCTGTATACCTGCCAGCTCGCTGTCACTGACAACCTTTGAGGCATTGCATACGCTGTCAGTCCCGTATATGCCCTGACGTAGTATTTGAAACACGCGACAGCCTTGTAATTTAAATGCATTGGCTGCTTGCATATAGCCCATGCCCTCGACATCGTGCAGTGTATCGTGCTCCCACGGCTCGCCACAGTGTGCGCAGTATAAATCAAACATGATCGTGCTCCCCTTCTGGGTTAATTAGTGTGGCGGCTCGCTCCAATAGACAACAAGCGTCCTCAACATTCCACATCTCTTGTAGCTCATCGTCTACATCGCCACCGCTTGCCCACTTAATGCGTAGGTCATCGTGAAAATCTTCTAGCTCAGAGCGTAGGTTATCTATGGCTATCGCCAGCTTTTCTCTTTTACTTGTCATGGTCTTGATTCCTTATAAGTAGTTATAACTATTGAGCTTACCCGCCCACCGCAATCACATCAGGATCAACAACGAACCCGCTCGTATCTTTTTTGGCCTTACCTTTTGCCAGTAACCCGACCACCACATGCCCTGACCGTAGGTTATCCAGATCGCTTTTGTCCCCGTCAATAACCTCCCGACCCATAAAATGGGTGGGTAGTCGCTTGTGGAACACTACAGCCATCGGGTAGCCGTCCGGCATTTGCTCTACCTGCTTGCGATAGGACGGCACACCGCTATAACTAAACATTAGTTTGTAGTTTGCGGGCGTTTTTCCCAATCTCTTTACTCGTTTTGTATAGTCGTAAAACGTCAGATCTGGAAAATCTTGCGGGATTTGGTGATTCTCCCACGCGATATCGCTAATGGTATTGAGTCGCACCACGCCCACCGATCCGGTACGCTTGCAAAGTTTATCGAAGTTAGATAGCTCTGCGCGTAGTTGCGCTAGAAAACGCACCGTATCAAAATGATAGTAGTCTGTTTTAGCTTTGCGTCCGGCTTGTACATTTCTAAACACGCCCATACCTGCCGACTCTAAGCACCCAGCGCGACAACCTGCGGCCTTACTAGCAGGACATATAGAATCGTCTGGTAGTAGTGATAGCGATGCTACCCGCGTTTGTACCTTTTCTTTTTTCTGAGTTTTTGCAATCTTTGTATTTCTTGCACTTGTAGATAATAGTTTCATTGTCTCGATTCCTTATAATTAGTTATAAGCATTTAGTTTTCTGAGACCCTATAACTTACAGGCACGCGCGGGGCTTCGCATGTTATCCCTGCAAGTTATTTGTGCGCGTACTTGTTCCGCGTAGGGTTTCGGCCAGTAACTAGCTGGCCTCATCAGTCAGAAATTATTTTACTTTGGATATTAGCCCTCCACGTTAATTTCTAAGCCTTCAAGAAAATCGATAACGTCATCTATGCAATCGCTGATGCTTATTTCAGTGCCATCGTTATCTTTTGGTAGTTGCTTGATTTCCTGACTCAAAGCTCTTTTGATGTCGTACATATCGAATAAAGCGCTGTTTAATTTGTTAATGTTCATGATTTTTTTCCTCATAAGTAGTTATAAATTGCCGAATAGAACGGCATATGTACCAATAAAACCGAACGCAAGTACCGCGAGCATAGTTAAACCTTCAAAAATTGAACGCTTAAAATCACGCTGGTGGTTCATTCGCTCCCAATCTTTTTGCCGAAGGTATTTCTGCGCGGCTTCAATCCCCGCGTCACGAATATCATTTTCGTTTTGCATAGTATTACCCTTTTTAGTTTAAAAGCTTACCAATAAAGCCCACCATGCTAGATGGGCTTGATGATAATCCTTTAATTATAAGCTTGCGGCCAGCTTAGCTATTGCGAATTTTAGCGCGCTGGTAGCAGCGACATCCTTAGATTTTGCGAGCATTTCGCGCAATATTTCAAGGTGCGATTCTAGCTCAATTTGAAATTTTGACGGGGCAGTATTATCAGTCATCGCTGAACCTTCACCATCACCGCCACCATTACCACCTTTATTGCGCGGAGTTACTTCCACTAATTCGCCATCCTTAACTGTAAGGGCTAACGGATTTTCTTCGCCATTTGCTTTTTTAACTCGCTTAGAGAGCGTATTAAATTGCGTCCTAATTGATGCTAACGCTTTTTTGTTATGCTCCAAAGCTTCCCAAAGCTTAACCAGTTGATTGCGAGCTTCAATATTTTTGTGAATAACTACGGCTTCGAAAGCTTCAATCAAAGCTTCTTGCATTTTGCCTTTGTTGTTAACGCCAGCAACCCAGCCCTTAGCAAGTGTAGGTATGGTTTTTTCGTTCAAAAGTAAAGTAGTCATAATTTGTAGTCCTTATAAGTAAATATAAATAAAAATTAATTTGTTTTTTCAACATGCCCAATATATTCAATTGCAAGTAAAAAATCCAATTTTTAAAATGACCAGAAACCAATAATCGGTCACATAGCATTTTAAACCCTGTATAAAAGGAACGGGCGCGCGAATACACCAAGTAAACTCGGAAGTCAATAGAACATAGAAAAATAATTGTGACTAGATAGCTGAAATGAGGTCTCAGCCGTTTAAAAGCTTTATAGATAGCAGAGAGCGGGTATTGCTTAAAGTCTCTTAAAACGCTTTATATTGGGAATCTAGATATTTTTGGGGTGGTTGCTGTTATATATAGCTAAACTATTGAAATTTCAGAGACTTTATAGCTTTTAGCTATTAGACTTTAAAAGTCTC
>Ga0075468_10000656_pt1 | contig 14192 bp, 7 predicted proteins | sample DEB08_DNA_12_FD_77578 | JGI IMG/M metagenome (GOLD analysis project Ga0075468, IMG submission 77578) | Aqueous microbial communities from the Delaware River and Bay under freshwater to marine salinity gradient to study organic matter... | ecosystem: Environmental > Aquatic > Marine > Coastal ...
AATAAGGCGGTATATCAATAATTGTATCGGCCAGGCCACCAACGCCGTGAGCAACGGGCACGGTGCCGTAACGCTGAGCGTACATTTGAGTTAAGCCACAGGGTTCGTACCGCGAGGGTACTAATAAGGCGTCGGCACCGGCGATTATCAGATGAGCAATTCTCTCGTCGTAGATCAGTCTGATACTCAGGCGGCCGGGATATCTGCGCGCGGCCTGTTTTAATGCCTCTTCAATATTTTTGTCGCCGCTGCCAAGGACCACTAAATCGAGGCTCTGCTGCATTATCAATGGCAGTGCATCTAAGATTAGGTCGATACCCTTTTGATCCGTGAGTCGGGACACCACGCCAATCAGCAGGCGCTCGTGATTGCTGGCCAGATGGAATTCTCCCTGTAGGGCCAATTTATTAAAAATTTTGCGGTGCAAACTGCTTGGCCCATAGAGAGTTTCAATAAAATGATCATTACCCGGATCCCAGAGATGAGTATCTATGCCGTTACCGATGCCAGAAAAACGCCGTCCGGCAAAACGCAACAAACCGTCGAGACCGCAGCCAAAATCCGATGTCAGCACCTCTTGAGCATAGCCTCGACTGACTGTATTCACGGCATCCGCAAAGACAATGCCAGCTTTGATAAACGACATCTTGCCGTGAAATTCTAGGGCTCTGAAGTCCCAAAGGCGCACTCCATCGACGATTTCGGGCAATTTTAGGGCGTTAAAATCAGTCCTGCTAAACAATCCCTGATAGGCAAGATTATGAATTGTGTGGAGCGACTGGGGTCGAGATTTATAAACTTTTAACAGCAGCGGCACTAGCCCTGTGTGCCAATCATTGCAATGCACCAGATCCGGCTGCCAGTTGAGGCCTGCGCGATTGACGCCAATCAAAGTAACAATGCGGCAAAATAGACCAAAGCGCTGCGCATTGTCCTCCCAACTGCTATCGCTGTGTTCGCCATAGGGTCCACCGGGACGATCAAATAGCGCAGGGCAATGCACTAGATAGACAGATATATTAGTATTTTTAAGATTGGTTTTTGACAGACTAACGTCGTAACCCTGAATCGTTGTGGTGATCTGACCCACCGCTTTTAAATGGCTGAGATTATCTAGCAGGCTGCGATAGGCTGGCAGCACAATGCGCACCTCATGGCCCTGGCGCTGTAAGGCTAAAGGCAAATTATAGGCAACATCGGCTAGACCGCCGGTTTTGATTAAGGGGTATAACTCACTGCAGGCAAAAAGAATATTCACAGGGCATCGCCGTTGAGCCTTGTGAGAACTAAGCCGGCCAGCGGCGGTAACAGCAGTACCAGAGAGTAGGGCTGATCCATCCAAGCTTTGCCTTCGCTGTGCACTAGGCCGGTATTGCCCATATTACTGCCAGCATAAAATTCAGAATCTGAATTGATCAACTCCCTATAAATGCCCTCATGAGGAATACCTATACGATAGTTGTGACGGGGCTCAGGGGTGAAATTAAGCACCACTATAATAATCTCAAAAGCAGATTTACGCTGATAGCTGAGTACCGACTGCTGGCTATCATGGCATTCAATCCACTGAAATCCGCGCTCCTCAAAATCATAATAATAGAGTGCCGCATGACGGCGATAGAGATAGTTAAGGTCAGTGACCAATCGTGTAACTCCTTGATGGCGATCAATACCCATCAATTGCCAATCCAGAGATTTCTGACAGTCCCACTCATCGCGCTGGGCAAATTCTCCGCCCATAAACAGCAGTTTTTTACCCGGCCAGGTGTACATAAACAGATAGAGCAATCGTAGGTTGGCAAACTTTTGCCAGTCATCCCCAGGCATTTTTTCCAGTAGAGAGCGCTTGCCGTGAACAACTTCATCGTGAGATAGGGGCAGCATAAAGTTTTCATGATGAGCATAGAGAGCGCTAAAGGTGAGTAAGTCGTGGTGATAGCGACGATAGATCGGATCTTTTTGCACATACAGCAAGCTGTCATGCATCCAACCCATATTCCATTTCATCGAAAAGCCAAGGCCGCCAACCCAAGTTGGCCGACTTACTTGGGGCCAGGCCGTAGACTCTTCGGCAATCATCACTGCGCCAGGAAACTGCTTGTGCACCACTTCATTGAGTTCACGCAAAAAGGCGATCGCCTCAAGGTTTTCATTGCCGCCGTAATGGTTAGGTACCCATTCGTCATCCTTGCGCGAGTAGTCGAGGTAGATCATCGAGGCCACAGCATCAACTCGCAGACCATCTATATGGAATTCTCGAAACCAGTAGAGTGCATTAGCAAATAAAAAGTTCTTTACTTCATTGCGCCCAAAGTTGAAGGTCAGAGTACCCCAGTCTGGGTGCTCGGCCTGCCGTTCATCTCTGTGTTCATAGAGTGCTGAGCCATCAAACTGGGCCAAACCATGATCGTCCTTTGGAAAATGTCCTGCCACCCAGTCGAGGATTACGCCAATGTTGTAGCGGTGGGCACAATCAATAAAGTAGCGCAGATCATCGGCATAGCCGAAGCGGCTGCTAGGGGAATAATAACCGGTAGTTTGGTAGCCCCAGGATTCATCCAATGGGTGCTCGGCAATGGGCATCAGTTCAATGTGGGTAAAGCCGAGTTCTTTGACATAGGGAATCAGCCTATGGGCAAGAGCTTTCCAATTCATAAACCTGCCGTCCTCTGCCCGGCGCCAGGATCCAGCATGCAGTTCATAGACAGATAGCGGCGCATGCTGCCAGTCCCGGCGGTTGCGGTGTTCCAGCCACAGCTGGTCGGACCAGCTAAAATTGCTCTGCCCGCTGACAATTGATGCAGTACGGGGCCGCAGTTCCGAGCGCTGGGCATAGGGGTCGGCTTTTAATACGGTAAGGCCGCTGTCGCCGTGGCGAATTTCATATTTGTAGCGGGCATCTATAGCCACGCCGGGAATAAATAATTCCCATATGCCGCTGCTGCCACGACAGCGCATGGAGTCGACTCGACCATCCCAATTATTGTGATCACCAACGACACTAACACGCTGTGCATTGGGCGCCCAAACGGCAAATAGCACACCGTTAACATGGTCGATGCGATGCAGGTGGGAGCCGAGTTTTTGATAGATATGTTGATGTGAACCCTCAGTAAATAAGTGCATATCCATATCACTTAATTGGGCAGAGAAACTGTAGGGGTCGCAGCGGTAATGGCAGTCGCCCTGAGCGTCCCGCCAGTGAATCAAATAATGTTGAGGAATAGTATCAGCGCCGATCCACTCGAATAGATCAGTACTACCAAGCCGACGCATTGGTAGAGAAGGTCTCTCAATTGCAGCGCTGACAGCGCCTGGTAACAAAGCGCGAATACGCCAGTGATTATCGGCAACCCAGTGACGACCAAGGATGCTAAAGGGGTCGTGGTGACGCATCTCCAACAACCGCTGCATGGGTTCAGTAATGATACTTGCAGCGGCTGAACTGATACGTCGCTGTGTATTAGACTCTGAATCAGATGAGTTTTTAATAGCAGATCCTTAGCTCATTAATGGGAGAGAATGAGAATGTCCGGCAACTGCTTTTAACATACTCTCGGTACGATAAAACGGTAACTCAGAGTTTTCTGCGCTGTTAGCTGCGGCAATAACATCTCCGGCGGAGACAATTCCCGTCAGGGTCCCTTGATCGTTGACTACAGGTAGCCTGCGCACACCATTTTCACGCATGATATCCAGTGCGGTCTGAACATCGTCGTTGAGATGGCATTTGTGCAACAGCTGGTTATCGGCTATATCGTTCGGTGTTAACTCCCACAGCGGCCTCTGCTGCAGGGCCGCGCCAATGGCAATATCTCGGTCAGTAACCATAGCTACAGGGCAGTGATTTTCATCCACCACCGGTATTGAGCCACAGTCGTTGTGCCACATTGCCGTAGCTATAGCGCTCAGCGGGGTATTGCGATTACAGGTCGATACTTGATTGGTCATCATTTGTTTCACATTCATTTCTCTTAACTCCTCTAGGCTTGTCCGCGACCGCGAACAGGAAGGCAATCGTCATCAAATTTAGCCCTGAGGGTGTTGACACCCATCAAGATTCTAAAAGCCACTTGATGATCAAATTGCTCTCCACCTAAGGTTAGTTTTTTATTGCGCAAAAGACAGGAAATATAATGAATCAAATTGTCACGGATAAACACTGGACTCCACATGCAATCCGTGACGCGAGTACCAGCCGTTTCGTTAGCCGGCTGACAAAAAATACGCTCGGATTAATTCTCGCCGGTGGCTGCGGCTCGAGGTTAAATCAACTGACGCGCTGGCGAGCGAAACCAGCAGTACCTTTCGGCGGACAATTTAGAATTATTGATTTTGCCCTGTCCAACTGTGTTAATTCAGGCATTCGTCGGATTGGTGTGCTCACTCAGTACAAAGCCCATTCACTGATTCGACATATCCAGCGTGGCTGGGGATTTCTCCACGGCGAATTCGATGAGTTTGTTGAGCTGCTGCCGGCACAACAGCGCCTTGAGAGCTCTTGGTATTTGGGCACCGCCGATGCGGTGTATCAAAATATCGATATAGTGCGCAACCACGACGCCGACTATGTGCTGATTTTAGCTGGGGATCATATTTATAAAATGGACTATGGCCCGATGCTGGCACAGCATGTGGAAAAAGGCGCCGACTTAACCATTGGCTGTATTGAGATGGCCACAGATCAAGCCAGTGCCTTCGGTGTGATGAATATCGACTCGCAGAGCCGAATTGTCGAATTTGAAGAGAAGCCAGAGCAGCCCTCATGTATCGAAGGCAAACCCGGGCGATCAATGATATCCATGGGCATCTATATATTTAACAGCCAGTTTCTTATCGACCAACTGATCAATGACGCCGACAATATCGACTCCAATCATGACTTCGGACAAGACCTTATTCCGGTGCTTATTGAGAGGCACCGAGTCTATGCCTATTCGTTTCGCGACACCCTGCGCGATAGTCCCAACAGGGCCTCTGGGGAGTCAACTGATGGCGCAGAACAACGACCCCAGGCCTACTGGCGCGACGTGGGTACAGTTGACGCCTACTGGCGCTCAAACCTCGAACTGATCGGCATCACCCCCGAGCTAAATCTCTACGACCGAGAGTGGCCAATTTGGACCTACCGCGAACAAACTCCGCCGGCAAAATTTGTTTTTGATGAACCTCAGCGCCGCGGTATTGCTATCGACTCAATGGTTTCCGGTGGCTGTATTATCTCTGGCGCAATCATTCGCCACTCGCTGTTATTTAACAATGTTAGCGTCGATGAGGGCAGCCGGATAAGTAATTCCGTGGTATTACCGGAAGTGCGGATTGGAAAGTCCTGCCGGATCAATAAAGCCATTATCGATAAGGGCGCACTACTGCCCGACAATACAGTAATCGGTGACAATTTAGAGGACGATGCCAAACGCTTTTATGTCAGCCCCGACGGAGTGGTTTTGGTAACCCCAGATATGCTTGGACAGGTACTTCACCATGCCAGATAAAGCGCTAAAGCCCGCTAGCTCACTCAATGTGGTGCTCTGCTGGCATATGCACCAGCCAGAGTATCGCGATCCGGTCTCTGGGATCTGTGACCAACCCTGGACCTATCTGCGGGCGGTCAAAGATTATACCGATATGGCAGCACATCTCGAGCAAGTGCCCGGCAGCCGCGCCGTGGTCAATTTTTGTCCGCTCTTACTACTGCAGTTGGATCGCTATAGCGAGCAGCTAAATCATTACTTTACCGATAGCCAATCACCTCTAGACCCACTCCTCTGCGCATTGGTGGAACCTAGTATCGACAAAGATCAGGAGTGCAGATACAACCTCATCAAACGCTGCCTCGACCACCACAATTTCAACAGTGGGCAACACTTTGAAACCTATGTTGCGCTAAATAATATTGGCCGCCATATTCTCGACAACCCCAGTCATATAACCTATGTCTGCGACGATTTCTTTACCGACCTACTGGTTTGGTTTCATCTCAGTTGGCTGGGAGAAACAGTACGCAGAGATGATCCGCGGGTGCAGAAACTGATTGCCCGAGAGCGACGCTATTCCATGTATGACCGTATCCAGCTAATGCGTGTTATCAGCGACCAGGTCAGCCAGGTTATACCCAGATATCGCGCCCTAGCTGAGCGTCAGATTATCGAGCTGTCCATGACCCCCTACGGTCATCCCATCGCCCCCTTGTTGGTGGATCTAAACAGCGCCAAAGAAGCCACGCCCCATCTTGTTATGCCCAACGCCGAAGAATATCCAGGCGGCATCGAACGCTTGAACTGGCATATCGAAGCCGGCAAGGAGCTGTTTCTAAAATATTTTAGCGCTGCACCCATCGGCTGCTGGCCCGGCGAGGGAGCACTGAGTGATGCCAGCCTGACAGTACTGGATAACAGTGGTTTTACCTGGACTGCCAGTGGCGCTGGTGTCTTGGGTAACAGCTTGAAAAACTCTGGGCAACAGTGCAACGACTCTGACACCAAACTCTATAGTGCCTACACCGTCGGCGATCGCGCTATTCGCTGCTTTTTCCGTGATGACCACCTCTCGGATCTTATCGGCTTCACCTATTCAGAGTGGCACGCTGATGATGCGGTGGCCAATTTTATCAGTCGTCTCGAAGAGATAGCCGAGCGCTGTGCCGAGCAACCGGATGCAGTGGTCACCATTATTATGGATGGTGAAAATGCCTGGGAGCACTACCACCAAAATGGTTTCTATTTTTTACGCGGGCTCTATCGCCAGCTAGCCGACCACCCGAATCTCGATCTAACAACCTTCTCAGAGTGCCTTCAGGGTCATAGCAAACAGCTGGACCATATCACCGCCGGCAGCTGGGTCTATGGCAACCTTACCACCTGGATCGGCAGTGCTGATAAAAATCGCGCCTGGGATATGCTTATCAATGCTAAAAACAGCTTTGATCAGGTACTGCAGAGCCAGCGACTCAGCGCCGAGGAGCAGCTCGCGGCAGAGCGCCAAATGGCTGTCTGCGAAGGTTCAGACTGGTTCTGGTGGCCGGGGGGCGACAACCCGCCAGAGACGGTCAGCGCTTTTGATGAGTCCTTCCGCATGCACCTAAAAGCCCTCTATTCCCTGCTTGGCCTACCAGCTCCAGACTATCTCCAGCATCCCTTTACTCTCAGCTATCCTGGCGATGGATTTTGCCATGAGGTGGATCAGGGTGGAGTAATGCGTAGGGCAGAATAATATTAATGCAAACGACCAGCACAACCGGATCTCAAGCTGTTTTTCAACGGCGCCGCAGCGGTGTTCTGCTGCCCATTACTGCACTGCCAGGAAACTCGCAGATAACAGTTGAAGGAATTGGAGAAGGCAATGACGGGAAAAGCGGAGAGATTAAAAATGAGCTAGAAAAACACCCAACTAGCTACGGTGTTTTTGACTCAGCCTGTAGATTTATAGACTGGATCGCCAGTGCCGGCTTCAGTATCTGGCAGCTACTTCCACTGGGTCCGACACACAGTGATAAATCACCCTATCTATGCCTCTCCTCCCTCGCGGGTGAAAGCGACTATATTGGCCTGCGCTGGCTGCAGAAAATTGGCCTGTTAAATTCTAATACTGAGCTATCCAGCATCGGCCACGGAACAGCACTAGACGCAGCCCATAGCTATTTCAAACAACTACCAGCTGGCCATCAATGGCATTTAGAGTATCAGCAGTTCTGCACCGAGACTCAGGAATGGCTAAATGATTTCGCACTGTTTATGGCCCTGCACCAGCAACATAACCAGAGCGCTTGGCATGAATGGCCAAGCGTTCTGCGAGACCGCCACAGCGAAGCCATAAAACAGGCCGAGCAAGGGCTCGAAAAAGAGATTTCACAGCTTAAATTTATTCAGTTTTTGTTTTTTAAACAGTGGTCGGCGATCCGAGACTATGCCAGGCAGCAGGGTGTTCTTCTATTCGGCGACATGCCGCTATTTGTTGCCCATGACAGCGCCGATGTCTGGGCCCATCGAGATTATTTTAAGCTGACAAAAGAGGGCCAACCGCAAGTGGTCGCCGGAGTGCCACCAGATTATTTTTCCGCTTTCGGGCAGCACTGGGGCAACCCTCATTACAACTGGAAAAATTTACAGCGGGACCATTTTTCCTGGTGGATTCAGCGCCTGCAGATGCACTTAAAAATGTTCGATCTATTGAGAATCGACCACTTTCGAGGTCTCTACAATGCCTGGGAAATTCCTGCAAACAGTAACACCGCAGCCGACGGTCAGTGGCAGGAAGCGCCAGCAGAGCAACTGCTGAACACCGTGCATACTGAATTGCCAGAACTACCTCTGGTAGCCGAAGACCTCGGCCTGATGGAACCCGAGATCACAGCACTTTTAGATCAATTTAAAATTCCTGGTATGGCGGTGTTGCAGTTTGCCTTCGACGGTAACACTGACAATCCCTACCTACCAGAGAACCTAAAACACAACTCAGTGCTCTACAGCGGCACTCATGACAATGACACCAGCCTTGGATGGTTTCTCGGTCTCTCCGAACAACAGCAACAGCAGGTCACTGATTATCTCCGGTGTGGTCCTGAAGATTTACCCATGGCACTGCTAGAAAAAGCATTGGCCTCGGTGGCACAGCTGGTGATTATTCCGCTTCAGGATCTGCTCGGCCTCGGCCCAGGCAATCGCATCAACACCCCTGGAACTGTGGGCAATAACTGGTTGTGGAAGTTTCAGTGGCAGCAGTTAGGGTCTGAAACAGCAGACCAATTTATGCGCCTAAATCGAGACTCTGGACGCTGCAAGTAGCGCCGCACTGATAGCAGGACCTGTGGCTAAAACATTCGAAATTGACAGGTATCAATCCAGTCTCAAGCCATTATTGGTTTTATGGCAAGGCAAAAAACTCTCGACATTAATCTCTTTAATAGAGTGAGATTGCCACCATGAAAAATATTGCTATCAATGGTCTCGGCCGCGTTGGCAGGCTAATTTTGCGACGCTACCTGGATAGTGGTTATAAGAATTTTAAGATTGCCGCGCTCAACGATCCAATGCCAAGGGAGCACCTTCTCTACCTGCTTAAATATGATTCTGTACATGGGCCTCTGAGGCACAGCATCAATATCAGCGATGACCGATTATTTATTGCCGATGAGGTCTTCCCTTTCTACCAGCTCAGTGAACCCGTCAAATTGCCCTGGGCTGAGCAGGGTATAGATATAGTTATTGAATGCAGTGGTCAGTTCTCTAACTACGACGACGCCTTGCAACATATTGATGCTGGCGCCAAATCGGTACTGATCACTGCCCCCTGTAAAGATGCGGATATCACTCTGGTGCTTGGGGTAAACGAAGATCAATTCGATGCCGAGCAGCACAGAATTATTTCCAATGCCTCCTGCACCACCAACTGTCTGGCACCAGTACTCAAAGTACTGATCGACACCTACGGCGTTGAGCGGGCAATGGTAACCACTGTCCACGCCTATACCGCGAGCCAGAGTCTAGTCGATGTAGCCGCAAAAAAGATGCACCGTGGCCGGGCTGGTGGGCTGAATATTATTCCCACCTCAACCGGTGCCGACGCCTGCACTATTCTGGTCTTACCGGAGCTTAAAGATCGCCTGTTAGCACTAGCACTGCGGGTGCCAGTTGCCAATGTGGCGCTAATCGATATCAGTGCCCAGCTGAGTGACGAATATCGATTCAATGGGCGGAATAGCAATGATATTAATGAACTCTTTGTTCAAGCTTCTCAAGGTTCGATGAAGAATATTATTCAATACAGTGACGAACAATTGGTCTCCAGCGATATTATTGGCAATTCCCATTCGGCGATTATTCATGGTCTGGCCACCAAAGTCTTGCAGGGCAATATGATCAACCTTTTCGCGTGGTATGACAATGAATATGGCTATGCCTGTCGCTGCTTGGATATCACTGAAAAAATCAGTCTTCAGCAGTTGACTGCTGAGCCGGTGGTTTAGACCGCATTTGACTATTGGCTTGGTGAGCAACACTAGCCCTGACCCGCCATCATTAGAAACGCCTTACACCCACAACATAAGTCCCAACTCAAATGGATGGCTGAGCAAGTTATGGTATGGATAGACTCGCAGGCGATAGTGTTTTAGACCACAGTCCATCGGCGTCCAATCCATCTCAAAACGGGCCTGAAAATGCTCTCTAGTTTGATACACCAAGCGCACGCAGCGATCGGCGACAAATTTATGCTGGGCAAAATCACCCACTAGGCACTCAACCATAATATCTTCTGGATCGAGGCCATTGAGATCCACTTCCACCGTCAGTGACAGAGTATCGCGGAAATGGATCTCTGGATCTGGCTGCGTCACACAATGGGCTCGTACACCTGGCCACATTTCCATAATACGTTTTTTCCAGTTCACCAAGCTCTGGGCAGCCCCCTGAACTGCCAGCTTTGCACCCTGATTTGCCGCAGCCAAATAGGGCGACTTTATATAGTCCCAGACCATCCGCTGGGCACTAAAGCGGGTTATTGTTGAACTCATCGACGCGCGGGAAAACGCTAGCCAGCGGGATGGATAACCGTTGTTATCCCGCTGCCGCCAGGCCGGAATCGCCTGATTTTGTAAAATATCGAATATATCAGTCGCCTCTTGGCGATCGCGATAATCTGCGTCGCAATCTGGGGAATGAGGGGCGACACCCCAACCGTTCTCACCGGTAAAACCCTCATCCCACCAGCCATCCAGAATACTCAGATTGACCACGCCATTAATCGCCGCTTTTATACCTGATGTACCACAGGCTTCGAGAGGGTACTCCGGAGTGTTAAGCCAGATATCGCAACCGGATACCAGGGCCCGTCCCAGAGCTATATCATAGCCTTCGAGTAAAATAATACGGCCGATAAACTGGGGTTCGAGAGAGCGTTGATAGAGCTGTTTGATCAATGCCCTGCCCGGCTCATCCTCAGGGTGAGCCTTGCCGGCAAAAACAAAAATCACCGGACGCTTGGTGTCGCTGACCAGAGCAGAGAGTCGATCGAGCTCCAGAAATAGAAGTCCAGCGCGCTTGTAGCTAGTAAAGCGGCGGGCAAAGCCAATCAACAATAAATCGCTATTGCTGTGACTGATGTAGCGCGTACAGCGTTCGATCATAGCCTGACTCAAACCATTGCGCTGGTGCTGACGCTGCAGGCGCCTGGCAATCTCCCCAAGTAAACTCTGCTTGATCTCGCAGTGGGTGTTCCACCAGGTGCGGTTATCAATATTTTCAAGCGCCTTCCAATAGTCGTGATTATCCTGTTGTTGTCGCCAGTTCGGCAGCTTGGCATCAAATAACGTAGCCCATTTTTTATGGATAAAGCTACCCACATGGACACCATTGGTGATGTAGCTCATAGGGTTTTCTTCTGCCGGAATCTGCCGCCACATAGTCTGCTCCATGGCTGATGCAACAGCGCCATGAATACGGCTGACGGCATTGTGAAATCGCGAGCCACGCAGTGCCAGAGCCGTCATATTAAACTGCTGCCGATTTTCTCCCGACTGACCGAGAGCGAATAAGCGTTCAGGGTCGATTGGCAGATCCCGCAGATAGGCGCTGCAATAATGTTGGATAACAGCTCTATCGAAACGGTCGTGACCAGCTTCAATCGGTGTATGAGTGGTGAATAGAGTTGAGGATGCTACCTGCTCAAGAGCGCCATCAAAGTCCAGAGAACTGTCATTGGCTGCGCTCTCATCCTCGGTATTGCGCTGTAACAACTGGCGAGTTCTTTCAATCGATGAAAAAGCAGCATGGCCCTCATTGATGTGCCATATCTTGGGCACAATACCCAGTGCCGCAAGTGCCCTCACTCCCCCTATCCCCAGAACCATCTCCTGTTGCAGTCGAGTATTGTTGTCACCGCCATACAACTGACGGGTGATCAAGCGATTATCAAATCGATTCTCAGGGACATCGGAATCGAGCAAAATAAGTTGAATACGCCCTATCTTCACAGTACAGAGTCGCAGGGAAACCTGTTCATCAGCAATCGGCACACTGATATGCACTGGCTCACCCGAACTATCGAGCACCTGTTTTACTGGAGAGTCGCCAAATGATTGGTATCCGTATTGCGCAATTTGGTTACCCTCCGCATCAATGGTTTGGCTGAAATACCCCTCGTGATAGAGCAAGCCCACCGCGACAAAGTTAATACCCATATCACTGGCCGCTTTGCAGTGATCACCAGCCAGAATACCCAGTCCACCAGAGTAAATCGGAAAGCTTTCATGGAAGCCAAACTCAGCACAAAAGTAGGCTACTAGGGTCTCCTGAGGTAGTGGGATTTTGGCGGCGGCCTGTGCCTCAGCCCCTGAACTACAGTAATTGTGAAACCAGGCCATAATCCGCTTATATTGCTCAAAGTATTCTGGGTCATCAACAGCTGCCAGCAATCGGCTCTCATCGACACGGCGTAAAAAAACAGTAGGATTCTGGTGACAGTTAGCCCAGAGCACAGGGTCGAGAGTAATAAACAACTCACGGATAGAACTCTGCCAACTGTAGAGAAGATTTTCAGCCAGCTCTGCGAGGCCGGCAAGCGACTCGGGAAGCTGCGGTTTTACCTCGATCTTAAATTCTGTGATACGCATAATCAGGCCGGTGGTTTTGGTTTTGAGCAGTGACTGTAAAAGTCTGCTAGAAAACAAAGTTGACCGGTATCAAGCAGATTTTCCATAGCCTTGCAGCAATTAAAATCATCTTTCTCTGGGGTATTGAACGACCGTCAAGAAAGCATTAGAAAGCCATCTTGAGCACTGGATATCAAATCGGGGTTCGTCTATAGGTTTATCCAGTTAGGTTTTGTTCCCGCCTAGTAATCTTAAAAATAGCCACACAGCAGCCTGCTGATCTGTGCCAAATTTTTGCTTTCAAAGGTACAGCTGGGGAATTTTACTCGCACAGGTATGTTGTTATGCATGACACCACAGATATCATCATGGACTATCTTGAGCTGCCCAGACCTATCGCATTGGTACTGGATGCCGCCGGCAATATCGAACACCTGAGCGACGATGCCTGCATACTTTTAGGCTATTCATTAGCCGATCTTTTAGGGGCCAACTGGATTTCACAGTGTCTACCAAGCTCTTGGCAACAGAAAACCAAAGCCATTTTCGACAGCCTGCGCCACTGTGGCTGGAACCAGTCAGAACAGTATGTCTACCCCATAGTTTCAAAAACGGGTGAGCGTTTTATTTTTTCTTGGCACAGCGAAGTGCGGAGGGATCCCAGTGGTAATTATATTGGCTCGATAACCACTGGGATTAAAATCCGTGACAATGCACTGCAAGAAAAAAATTCACTGCTCCAGTCTGCAGCACGCAATCAAGCGGTGCTGGACAATGCCATTGAAGCGATTGTCAGTATCAATAGCAGTGCCATCATTACCCATGTCAACAAAACCACGGAAAAGATTTTTGGCTATCACGAGAGCGAGTTAGTCGGCAATAATATTTGGCTATTACTGCCTGATGCGGAGTTTGGTGGCAGCGCAAACGATATTAGCGAATATCTAGAAGAGGGCAATAATGCTGGCGGTTTTAATCGAGAACTACAGGCACGACATAGGAATGGTAGCTCTGTGGCTATCGAATTGACCGTCGCGGAAATAGTCATCGCCGGGGTGCGCAGTTTTACCGGTATCATGCGCGATATCAGAGAACGTAAAATCAATGAAGAGCATTTGCGCAAGAGCCAAGAAGAAGTGCAGCAGGCCCGCGACCATCTGGCTCATCTAGATCGTCTGCATATTGCCAGTGAGATGTCGACGAGCATAGCCCATGAACTCAATCAGCCCCTAACCGCCGTCTCAATGTATGCCCAAGCCTGTCGCAATCTACTTCAAAAAGCTCCACTGGATAATCAGGCGCTGCTGCCCACCCTCACTCGAATCGACAAACAGGCCCAGCGAGCCGGCGAGATTATCCGCAATATTCGCACCCTGGTGGGCAAACAGAACCCCCATCACCAACTCACTGATCTCAATACCCTAATCCAAAATACTATCGAACTGGCTCAAGTGGATGTTGAGTGCCGAGCAGTCCGCTTTGAATGTGACTTTTGCAAGGAACTGCCAATGATGGAGATTGTTCTTGGCCAAATTCAGCAGGTTATTTTAAACCTAATCCGCAATGCCTGCGACGCCATGATCAATACTTCAGCGGAAGAAAAATG
>Ga0075468_10000661_pt1 | contig 14146 bp, 9 predicted proteins | sample DEB08_DNA_12_FD_77578 | JGI IMG/M metagenome (GOLD analysis project Ga0075468, IMG submission 77578) | Aqueous microbial communities from the Delaware River and Bay under freshwater to marine salinity gradient to study organic matter... | ecosystem: Environmental > Aquatic > Marine > Coastal ...
TTGCTCATTTTCAGATCAAGAGAGCGCCCTGTTTGAGCGAAAGCGAGTTGCGCGAACGCTGAAAATGATCAACCCATGGGGCCGATCGCAAAGGGTCTGCATGGCTTTGGCCACACCCAACAAAGAGATCCCTCACCACTCCGTTCTGTCGAGAGGGCCCGCTCAGCCTCTATCCTCGACCATCAATCGACGCCTGCACCAAATCCAGCAACTCACGAAGTGCCACAGAAATCATTGCAAAATCCGGTGTCGGCCCATGACGCAAATCTTTGATCATAAACTTCCAGCGTTCTATCAAGGGGGCTTGCTGTTGCTGCCACTCCTCAACCAACAACTCGAGATCATCCCCCACCAGATCACTCATCAGATTCGCCGTCAGCCTACGACGCTGACCTTCGAGATCATCAACATAGGATTCACGTGCCAAATCCTGCCAGCGATTCTCCGGATTCAGTGCAACAATCTGGGCCATAAACCAGTCCAGAGAGAGAAACTCACCGAGCTTAAAGTAGAGTTTAGCAACCTGCTGCACCGGCTTACCTAAATGCAGCGCTGTATCCACCACACCCAAACTGATAAACATACTGTCCGATGCCGCAAGCCGTGAGGCAAGCAAGTCATCGACACCCAGCCCAGTGATATCGGCTTTTTCAGCACTCCAGAGATTTATCCACTCAACTTCATGGAGTTCCGGCAACTGCTGCAAGAGCAAATCCATAGGCGCAGTAAATTGACCAACAATCTCCGAACAGTTTAAATTATGACGGCGATTGCGCAGCAACCATCGAGTAGTGCGCCGGGTCAGGCGAATTAAAATATGTAACAGATCCAACTGCACAGTGGCAGGCAAGCCACTGTCTTCTATATTGCCCCAGAGCTTATGCAGGCCGAGAATATTCATCGCAATGCTGTAAGCACGAATCACATCCCCTGCCGAAGCACCGGTGGACTCCATCTGGCGAAAAAAGAAACTAAAGCCAACCCGATCGACCATATCATTGGCCAACTGGGTAGCGACAATCTCCTGGCGCAGCTGATGGTTGGCCACCTCATCTGGATAGCGCGCAACCAATGCTGGCGGGAAAGCTCGATCAACCGACGCGGCCAAAAAAGGTTCAGATAATAAATCTGCTGCGACCAGCGCTTCTTTAAGCATCACCTTGGAGTAGCACACCAAAACTGCCAGTTCCGGTCGAGTCCAACTCGGCTTGTGGCGATTAATCCGCTCGCTGAGCTGGTCATCCGTCGGCAAAAACTCCAACTCTCGATCCAGCTTGCCACTGCTCTCAAGCCACGCCATAAACCGCTGATACTCTGCGTGCTGCAGATCACTGCGATGCTGAGCCAAACTAATTGCCTGGGTCTGACGCAAATTGTTGTGCAGCACTAATTCAGCAACACTGTCGGTCATGGACTCAAGAAATTGATTGCGCTCATCGACACCCAAGTGCCCATTCAGCACTAACTGATTGAGCAAAATTTTAATATTGACCTCATGATCTGAGCAATCAACGCCAGCGGCATTATCTATAAAGTCCGTATTACAAAGCCCGCCCTTTAGACAGAACTCAATACGACCGCGCTGGGTCATACCCAGATTGCCACCCTCGCCAAAGACCTTACAGCGCAGATCACGACCATCTACCCTCAGTGCATCATTGGCTCTGTCGCCCACCTCAGCATTGTTCTCAGAAGAGGCTTTCACATAGGTGCCAATACCCCCATTCCAAATCAGATCCACCGGCGACTTTAGGATCGCATTGATCAATTCCGTCGGCGTCATTTCATCCTGTTCAATGGCAAAGCGCTGTTTGATCTGCGGCGTGATGGTCAATGATTTCGAGGCGCGAGAATAGATCGCACTGCCCTCAGACATCAGCCCGCGATCAAAATCATCCCAGGTACTCCGCGGCGTATCAAACAGGCGCTGACGCTCGGCAAAGGTGCTCGCCGCATCAGGATTGGGATCGACGAATATATGCAGATGGTTAAATGCTGACACCAGCTGAATATGCTCAGATAACAGCATGCCATTGCCAAATACATCACCGCCCATATCGCCGACGCCGACCACCGTAAAGTCCTGCTGCTGAATATCTATGCCGATCTCGCGGAAGTGTCGCTGCACCGCCACCCAGGCACCACGGGCCGTAATACCCATGGCCTTGTGGTCATAACCATTGCCGCCGCCGGAGGCAAAGGCATCGCCGAGCCAGAAGTTGTTGGCATGGGCAATTTCGTTGGCTATGTCAGAGAATGTCGCGGTGCCCTTATCGGCGGCGACGACCAGATAGGGATCGTCACTATCTCGGCGCACCACATCCACCGGTGGAACAATTTCCCCCTCGATAATATTGTCGGTAATATCCAGCAGCGCCTGTATATAGAGCATATAACTGGCAATGCCCTCCTGCAGCCAGGCATCTCGCCCAGCGGCCATTGAGGCCTGTTTGGCGACAAATCCGCCCTTGGCACCTGTGGGTACAATTACCGCATTTTTAACCTGCTGGGCTTTTACCAGCCCCAGCACTTCAGTGCGATAATCTTCCAATCTATCAGACCAGCGCAGACCGCCACGGGCGACTTTGCCGCCGCGCAAATGCACCCCTTCCACTCGCGGAGAGTAGACAAAGATTTCAAACTCGGGACGCGGCTTAGGTGCCAAGGATATTTTCTCAGACTCTAACTTCACCGAGATATAGGATTTATAACTGCCGTCTTCAATGGTTTGGAAAAAGTTGGTGCGCAGAGTGGCCTGAATCACTTCCAGGTAACTGCGAATCACATTGTCTTCGCTGATATTGTCAACCTCGTCCAGTGCCGCAAGGATCTTGGCAACCAACCCCTGAGCCCTCTCACCGCGGGTTTCACCAGCGTAGCGAGGGTCGAAATAGCTCTTAAATAGCGCCACAAGATTGCGTGTAATATCCAAATAGCGGCACAGAGTGTCGGCAATAAACTCCTGACTGTAACTAATGCCAAGTTGCTTTAGATAGCGGGCATAGAGCCGCAACATGGCCACTGCACGCCAATCCAGTCGCGCGCCAATCACCAGGCGGTTAAAACTATCGTTCTCAGCATCGCCCTTCCAGACTGTGCTCAGGGCCTCTTTAAAACTACCCTGCACTGCTTCCACATCAACATTCACATCAAGGGAAAAGGACAGCTGGAATTCTTGCATCCAGACATCGCCATCCCCCTCCGGACGAATCAGATAAGGGTGCTCCATTACCACGCGGAAGCCGAGGTTTTCCAACATCGGAATCATATCCGACAGCTCTAGGGGCTTCTGGCGATGAAACAGCTTTAGCTGCAGATGATTATTCTCGGCGGCCTGCTGATGCTGCAGTTGAATAGCAATATCACCAGTGCCCTCGAGGATATCGAAGAGTTCAATATGAGCCAAGGCCTCTAGCGGTGAATAGAGTTCTCGATAAGCTCCGGGGAAAGCCCGCTGAAAGCGCCGCGCCAAGGTAGCACCTTGTGCCTCTGTACTCCGGTTCTCAGCGCCCTGCTCAATGGCTATGGCCGCAAATTCATCGCACCAGTCGCGTGTCACCTGACGAACAATATCTTCCAGATCTGAACTGGTCACATTTACATACTGCTTATTGCGCACCTGATAGACCAGATAGATTCGCACCAATACCGATTCCGGCAAAAACTGCGTGGTAAATTCACTCTCCACTGCATCCAGGCGATCGCCAATACTCTGTTGAATTTTCATTCGCGCCTGAGTGCTAAAAGACTCCCGAGGCAAGTAGACAATGCAGCTGACAAACTTATCAAAGGGATCTGGATGCACAAAGGCTTTGATCACCCGACGCTCATAGATCTGCCATATCCCAATAGCCGTCTCAGCCAGACTTTCGCGGCTAAGAAAAAACAGCTCATCTCGAGGATGAAAATCGAGAATCGCCATCAACGCTTTACCGTCGTGACTCGTGGCTTTAAAGCCAGAGTTCTCCATCACCCAATTAACCTTATTGCGCAGAATTGGAATGCGCCGCGGACTGTAAGAATAGAATTGCGAAGTATAGAGACCCATAAAGCGCACTTCACCGCAGGGCTGGCCATCTGTATCAAAGCGCTTGACCACTACATAATCGGAGTAGACATCCCGGTGAACCCGAGAGCGCTGAGAGGATTTAGTAATAGTCAGCAGCTCATCGCTTTTATAGAGCGCGCGAACACCAGGACTAAGCTCTTCGACCCAGCCCTCACGGCGATCACCGCTGTATTTTCTCAGAAGACCACAGCGGCTATCTGCCGCTTCACTGAGATAGAGGTTGTCGCCATCGATTTTTAAGTCGAACTCGACACAGCCAGTAAAGGTAAAGTAGCCGTTTTGAATCCAGCGCAAAAACTCCAAAGACTCCTTGAGCTGCTCAACCTCTGGGGCATTGTTTTGCAGCTCTTCAATAAGCGTTTCGACGCGCTGACGCATGGGGTCAAAATCAGCCACCACCACTTCAACGTCATCTAGCACATCGAGCAATTCGCGGCGCAGGTCGCTGAGTTCAGACTCACTATGAAGGTCCACTTCAATAGTGATTAAAGCCTCCCGCTCGGCATTCTCGGCAAAATCCGCGCAAGTCCGCTCAACCGCACCCTGAGCATTGCGCACAACCCAGACCGGATTGCTCTGCAAGGTAAAAATATTTAAACCACGGCGATTCAGCACGTTGCGCAGAGAATCAACCAAAAACGGCATATCCCGCTGATTAATATAGATCGTAGTATGCCCACTGAGCCAGCCATCCAACTCTGGATCCGGGTTAAACACCCGCACTCGAGCGCGATTTTCTGTACTGGCCACATCGATCTGCTCGGCACTGAACCGGCAGAGCCCCCAGAGGTTCCAAAAAATATCTTGAATCGGCCGCGCGAGATAATCTGCATCTGGATAGAAGTGCATGGCATTAGCAATAAAACCATCAAACTGCTGAGCCTGAGATTGAGTTAGCTGACGAGCGGCTATCTTGCTCAGAGAGGCAATAAGTAGGCCGCGCTGATTATTTGTTTTGGCATCCATGGACGAGTTTTTAAACCTTTTCTAGTTTTGTCAGTCTATTGCCTTCTTACCCGCGCTTTGATGAATGCTGTATTATCCAAGAGCCGAGAAATCTATTCATAATCGGATAAACATATCGCATCTAGGCGATATAAAAAAGGGCAATTTTGTGTTGCAATAATAGCCACTAGAATCAAACATCGCGCGAATTATCACAACTTTTATCAGGGGTTAGTTTTGCACCAGAAAATTCATTTACTTAAAGATTGGCTGAACACACAAATTGTCGGTCAGGAGCATCTTGTTGAACGTCTGATCATCGCCCTATTGGCAGATGGGCACTTACTGGTGGAAGGTGCACCGGGACTGGCTAAAACCAAAGCTATCAAGACGCTCTCCGAGGGAATTGAAGGAGATTTTCAGCGTGTGCAGTTCACTCCAGATCTATTGCCAGCGGATATTACAGGCAGCGATATCTATCGCCCCGAGCAGGGCAATTTTGAATTCCAGGCCGGGCCGCTGTTCCACAACTTAGTCTTGGCTGATGAAATTAACCGCGCCCCCGCCAAAGTTCAGTCGGCACTGCTCGAAGCCATGGCCGAGCGCCAGGTCTCAGTGGGTGGCACCACTTATCCCCTGCCCAACCTATTTATGGTCATGGCAACCCAGAACCCCATCGAACAAGAAGGTACCTATCCGCTTCCCGAAGCACAGATGGACCGTTTCTTAATGCATATTATGGTGGATTATCCCGCGCCAAAAACCGAGCGCTTGATCCTCGAATTGTCCCGCAGAGAAGCCCTAAAACAAGTGCCACAGACTGTCGACCTGCTGACCCAAGAGACATTGTTTGCCGCACGCAAGGAAGCCCTTGCAGTGCATATGGCAGAGCCGGTCGAGGAGTACTTAGTACAACTTATTCTCGCCACCAGAGACGCCAAACTCTACGGCGGCGATCTCGCCAAATGGCTCGACTACGGCGCCAGCCCCCGAGCCACTATTGCATTGGATCGCTGCAGTCGCGCTCTAGCCTGGCTTCAGGGCCGTGACTTTGTCACTCCAGATGATATCCGCGCCGTAGCCCACGATGTTTTGCGCCACCGCTTGATCCTTAGCTTTGACGCCGAGGCCAGCGGTGTCACCGCCAATCAAGTGATTGATACACTACTGGAATCTGTTGCCTCAGCCTGATGAATCAACCCCCAGAACAGGACAATCATCCCGCCATCGCCAGCCTCAGTGAGATGGTGCGTCTGCGTTACGCTGCCCGTGAGCTGACAGGCTTTCCTCGAGTTCAGGCGCGACAGATGATGGCTGGTGGACACCGCTCAAGCTTTCGCGGCCGCGGTATGGACTTCGATGAGGTGCGTATCTATCAGCCCGGCGACGATGTACGCACTATCGATTGGCGAGTGACGGCCAAGACTCAGGTACCTCATACCAAAATCTTCCGCGAAGAGCGGGAGCGACCTGTGCTGGTGGTTTGCGACCTTCGTGGGCCGATGTTTTTTGGTAGCCAACGTCTAAAATCCGTGGTCGCCTGCGAAATATCCGCAGCATTGGCCTGGGCCGGACTCAGTGCCAACGATCGTGTCGGCGGTCTTGTATTTGGTGCACAACAGCAAGCCGAAGTGAAATCGCGACGCAGTCACCATGCGGTGCTGCAATTTATCCATCAGCTGCAGGACTTTAGCCAGCAACTACTGCAGCCAGCACCAGATCAATTCAGCCTCGCCCATATTCTCGAAGAGGCACGGCGCTTTGCCCTGCCCGGCACCACGGTGTTTATTGTCAGCGACTTCCATGATTTTGATGATGCCTGCGAGCGTCAGCTATTTGAATTGGCCCGTCACAGCAATCTCAACTTCTGCCATATTTTCGATTCTATTGAAACCGAACTGCCCCCTGCAGCCCTCTATGCAGTAAGCGATGGCGAGCAGCAAACATTACTCAATACCGGCGATCGCAAATTGCGCGATGAATTTGAGCAGGCCTTCATCAATAGAAGCCAGAAACTAAAGCGGGCGAGCCAACAGCTTTCCGCTGGACTCTTACCCTTTAATAGCGCCGATCCAGTGATGTCGGTGCTGGCCCAGGCCTACGGTAAACGACGCAAAGGGCGACGTAGCTGATGGCCAATTCTCCTAACACCCAAGCGTCAGCAGCCAACCCCTTAGATCAACTGCGGGATATACACCTGCCCGAAGCGATTTCCTGGTGGCCACCGGCGCCGGGGTGGTGGATTTTGGCCCTGGCTGGCTCCGCCCTCACAGTTTGGCTGTTGAGATGGCTTTACCGCCGTTACAAAGCCAAGCATTATCGTCGTCAGGCACTGGCACAGCTGCGAGAGTTGCAAGCGGGCAGTGACAGCCAAGAACAGCTTCGAGCTCTGTTTGTACTGCTAAAACAGACCGCCAACTGCGCCTATCCCAACCGCCAGCCAAGCACTATGGCCATCGAACCTTTTGTCGAGTTTTTGCATTTCAGCTGTGACAAACCAGTATTTAGCCAGCCCACCAGCGAACTGCAAACTTTGCTCTACGCCAGACAAACCAGTGACCAGAGCCTAGATCTTGACGCTCTTTTTGATGATGCCCGAGTCTGGATCCAAAACCATATGGCGGAAGATAAGTTGGAGTTGGGTATGCCATGTTAGAACTGATCTGGCCCTGGGCTCTGGCACTGGCACCGCTGCCGTTTATCTATCGCTGGTTGCGCAAGCCCGCTGAGGTACGCATGCGCGCCCTGCGCGCGCCCCTATTAGCCAGCGCTGCGGGTGGCAGCAGCTCTGCCGCCACATCGTCCTGGCGCACGTCGCTACTACTGACAATGCTTGCTGTTATCTGGCTCTGCACATTGTTAGCCATCGCAAGACCAGTTTGGATCGGTGATCCAGTGTCTCTGCCCACCAGTGGTCGCGATATTTTATTGGCCGTGGATATCTCCGGCAGTATGGAGCGGGAAGATATGCAGATCAGCGGTCAAACTGTAAATCGACTGCAGGCGGTAAAGGCCGTAGTAGGCAAATTTGTCGCCGAGCGCGAAGGAGATCGTCTGGGGCTGATCTTGTTTGGCGAGAAGGCCTACCTTCAGACCCCGCTGACCTTCGACCGCAAAACCATGCAGACATTACTCTATGAAGCGCAACTGGGATTTGCCGGCAATGGCACTGCTATTGGCGACGCCATCGGGCTTTCGGTTAAACGCCTGCAACAGCGCCCAGAGAATCATCGCGTGGTCATTCTGCTCACCGATGGTGCCAACAATGCAGGTGAACTGGAACCCTTAAAAGCCGCCGAGCTGGCCAGTCGTGCCAAGGTTAAGATTTATACCATTGGTGTAGGGGCTGAAACTCAAGAGTCCTGGGGATTGTTTGGCAAACGCGTCACCAACCCCTCAGCAGATCTTGATGAAAAAACCTTAGGTGCCATAGCCGACACCACCGGCGGACAATACTTTCGTGCACGCAATCCCGAAGAGTTGGTCGCTATCTACGAAGAGCTCAACCGCTTGGAACCCATTGAACAGGACGCCGAGATGATTCGACCTGTCGCCGCGCTCTATTATTGGCCCCTGGCGTTAGCCTTTATTCTGAGCTTGCTGATCGGACTTATCAGCGGCCCCAGAAAGTACAATGGGGGGTCACATGTTTGAGTTGTTAAATAGCGACTTCAGCCAATTGCACCTGCTGCGGCCACTGGCACTCCTGGGTTTGATTCCAGCACTGATTGCAGTGGCTCTGGCCCAGTGGCGCAAACGCGGCGCCGGCAACTGGGAAAAAATTATCAATCCGGCACTACTGCCCTATTTAATGCAGGGTGAGAGCAACAAAAAACAGCGCGGCATGCTCTGGGTGCTGCTGGCCTGGATTATCGCGTGTCTAGCCTTGGCCGGCCCAAGCTGGCAACAGTTGCCGCAGCCGGTGCACAAGAAAGACGCAGCACTGATTTTGATTATGGATCTGTCGCCGTCGATGCTCGCTGAAGACGTTAAACCAAGCCGTTTGGAACGGGCGCGTTACAAGTTAATTGATATTCTGAAAAATCGCAGTGAAGGCTTTAGCGCGCTGGTGGTCTATGGCGGCGCTGCCTATACGCTAACCCCTCTAACTGAGGACAGCAACACTATTATCAGCCTAGTGCCGGTGCTGCATCCGACGCTCTTACCCGAATACGGCAGCAACACCGAAGACGCCATAGAAACAGCTCTGGAACTGGCGATCAACGGCGGCTACCAACAGGGTGACCTACTTTTGATCACCGATGAGGTGTCGCAATCAGCCTTTAATAGCATCCAGTCGATGATCTCTAAAGCCGGTAAATTTAGACTCTCTATATTGGGTGTGGGTACGCAACAGGGGGCGCCGATTCCCACAGGTGCCGGAGGCTTTGCCAAAGACCGCAATGGCGCGATTATTATTCCCAAGTTGTCTCCCGCTTCACTGCAAATGCTGGCGCAGAATAATGGCGGCATCTATGCCAGCATGAGTGCCGATGATTCCGATATAGAAGCATTGCTGGCCACCACCGAAGAATTGTTTCCCGATGCCACTAAAGAGTTAGAGCGCTCCTTTGATCTCTGGGATGACCAGGGCTTTTGGCTAGCGTTTTTGTTGCTGCCAATCATTGTGCTAAGTTTTCGCAAAGGCAATATTGCAATGATTCTATTAGCTCCCCTACTGTTTTCAGATCCCGCCTCGGCCCTTGGCTGGCAAGATCTGTGGAAGACCGCCGATCAGCAGGCCAGTGAAGCGCTGGCAAACGGCGATGCCGCGGCAGCCCAGAGCCTGTTTAAAAATCCTGAATGGCGTGGCAGCGCAGCCTACAAGGCTGGAGACTACGAGACCGCAATCAATCAGTTTGTCGATTTTGATGATGCCGATAGCCACTACAATCGCGGCAATGCCCTGGCCCATTCCGGAGACTTGGATGCCGCTATCGAAGCCTATGATCAAGCCCTGGCACTGAATCCTGAAATGGAAGATGCCCAGGCCAACAAAGAGCTGCTTGAACAACTAAAACAGCAACAGCAGCAGGACTCTGATAGTTCAGACGACTCAGAAGATTCTGACTCCGAGCAGTCACAGGATCAGGACTCTCAGTCACAGGACTCTCAGTCACAAGATTCAGAATCCCAGGACCAACAATCTCAGGATCAGCAACAGTCTGACTCTCAAGAGTCCGAGGCAACACAAGGCGAGACCGAACAGCCTGAAGAACCGAAGTCTGAAGAAGAGCGACAGCGCGAGCAAGAAGAGCAACAGCGCCAGGAACAAAAGGCCCAAGAACCTGCTAAAGAACCTGCTAAAGAACCTACTGAAGAGCCTATTAAAGAGCCAGAGCTAAGCGAAGCCGAAAAGCAGGCCCAAAAAGAGTTAGAACAGTGGCTGCGTCGGGTTCCAGACGATCCAGGTGGTTTACTGCGGGAAAAGTTCCGCTATCAATCCCGGCAGCGGGCACTTGAGCGCCGCCGCCCAGTACCTCCCAATAATGAACAGCAAGAGCGCTGGTAGTAATGATAAATATGACTGTAAAAAAGACTTTGGTGAAAAGCACTTTGGTGAAAAGCACTCTGGTAAAACGTATCTTTTGCATAACACTGACGGCCGCCTTGGCGCTTGCCTGCGGCCATAGCTGGGCCACCCTCACGGCCACAGCCGATCGCACTATTATCGACAGCAACGAAACTCTGCAGCTTTTAGTGCGCCTAGACTCTCAAGCACTAATCGGCGAGCCAGACTTCACAGTGATCGAGAACGACTTCGAGATTCTCTCTACCAGCCGTCAGCAGCAGTATTCACGGATCAATGGACAGACTGAGTCCTTCACTGATTGGAATTTACTCTTGGCCCCCAAGCGCACCGGTAGACTGCTGGTGCCATCGATCAAATATAAAAAAGACATCAGCAATGCCATCGAGATTACCGTGCGCAAGGCTACCGCCGCCTCGGCTGCGGGCCAGCCGGTGTATACCGAAACCCTAGTGGATAAATCCGAAGTCTATATCCAGGAGCAGCTGCTGCTCACTCACCGACTCTACACCTCGGTGCGACTCAGCGACCTCAGTCTAGACCCCCTCAAGATTGATGATGCGCTGATGCAAAAAGTCTCGGAGACTCAATTCCAGAAAAATGTCGCCGGCAAAAACTATCAGGTAGTTGAAATCGTTTACGCCCTCTTCCCTCAGGCCAGCGGCAAACTGCAGATCCCTGCGCTGCGCTTTTCCGCTTACGAGGCGAGCAACAATCGCTACGGCGGTTTTAGCGCCAGAGGCAATCGCATTATCCGCAGCACCGACGCCAAAACCATCGACGTAATGGCGAGACCCGCCCAAGTCGATATAGACAACTGGATGCCGGCCAGCAGTATCGGTTTGAATCAGCAGTGGAGCAGCCCTCTGGATCAGCTAAAAGTCGGCGAGCCTGTCACCCGCAATATTAGCATTACCGCCAAAGGCTTAACCGGCGCTCAGATTATGCCCCTGACCCTGAGGGAAAGTGACGACTATAAAGTCTATCCGGACCAGCCCCAGTTAGACGACAGTGCCGACATCTCAGGTGTCACCGGTGTCCGTCGAGAATCCTTTGCCCTAGTGCCCAATCGCCCGGGAGAGATAACAGTCCCAGGGATCAGCCTGCGTTGGTGGAACAGTGGTAAACAGCGCATGGAGACGGCGACATTGGACCCCGTAACCCTGCAAGTGGCTGCTGCAGAAGTCAGTGCAGTGAACAACTTCAGTCCAGCGCCCAGCACAGCAATTGAAGCGAACAGTCTATCCATAGAGACTACACCAGAGGCGTCAAAGTCACTTATGGCAGAGCTGCGCTCGTCCCTAGCACTGCAGCTGTCGGTAGCCGGTAACGCACTGCTATTGCTGCTCTTATTGTTTAAATGGCTAGGTCGCTACTCGACCCCAGCGCCACGCAGAGATTTGAGCGGGCTGAATAGCGCGCGCTTGGAACTCAAGCAGCTACTCACCAATATAGAACGGGCAGCGCGGAAGTCGGATCTAGTGCCATTGCGAGATAGTCTTCTGGCCTGGGGTCGCTGCATTTTCCCTCAACAAAAAATTAAAACTCTGGCTGAAATTGCCGCACTGCTCGACGATGGTCAGCTGCAGCAGCAGTTTGACCTGCTTGATCAAGCCTTATATAACCGCAGTTCTAAGCAACAGCCAGATCTGAAGCTATTGGTTAATTTGGTCCGCAATGCCATAGTGCCAAAAGCCGAAAACCCACAAGCCACCAAGGTAGAGCTTAAACCGCTCTATCCGAAGAGCTAACTAAAACACAATTTTGTCCGCCCGCCACTATCGCTTTAGCCTCAGGTTTGGGTAGAATCGGCCATCCTCTGACAGATAATGGAGCTAAGCAAATGCGTAGAGTTATTTTTAATGAGAAAGGCGGCGTCGGAAAATCCAGCATTACCTGCAATCTGGCGGCCATTAGTGCTTCCAGAGGCAAACGCACCCTGGTAGTGGACCTTGATTCCCAGTGTAACTCCACCCATTATCTGCTCGGTGACAGTCCTGAAAAGAATACAGTTGCCGACTATTTTGATGGCACCTTAGAGTTCTCCTCAAAGCTTAATGAACCTCTGGATTATGTCCATGAAACACCCTACGAAAATCTCTCTGTACTGCCCTCTAGCGTCAATCTGCTAGCCCTTGAGCACAAGCTTGAGTCACGACAGAAGATCTACAAACTGCGTGATCTATTAAATAAACTCGACAGTGAATTTGACGAAATTTATATAGATACGGCACCGGCGTTAAATTTTTATACACGTTCGGCGTTAATTGCCGGCGACTCTGTACTGATTCCCTTTGACTGCGATGCCTTTTCTCGCCAGGCACTATATTCGATACTCGATGTGATCTATGAGATTCGCGAAGATCATAACGAAAGGTTGAGTGTTGGCGGCATTGTGGTGAATCAGTTCCAGCCCACAGCATCGTTACCCACTCGCTTGATAGCCGAAATGAAAAAAGAGAAGTTGCCAGTGATTCCCAGCTACCTCAATCAGTCGGTGAAAATGAAAGAGTCGCACAATGAGTGCGTGCCGCTGATTTATTACGCGCCCTCCCATAAGCTTACGAAGCAGTATATTGCGCTGTTTGATCATTTAGCGCGGAAGCGCCGCAAGTGACTGGGCAAAGCCCAGTCATCCCGACAGCGCAGTGACGAGGACTCTCATACTACAAACACAGCACAATCCAACACGATGCAACACGACAAACGACATAAAAAATATGCCTAACAATCACAACAGCATCGTCCTTATCGGCATGCCCGGGGCCGGAAAAAGCACCCTCGGCATCCTCTTGGCCAAAGAACTAGGCCTGGATTTTGTCGACACCGATATCACCATCCAGGTCCGCGAAGGCCGCACTCTGCAGGAAATCCTCGACGAGAGCGATTATCTACATCTACGCGAGATCGAAGAGCAGGTTTTGTTGAGCGAAGATATTAGCGGAAAGGTTGTCGCCACTGGCGGCAGTGCGGTCTATTCAGACGCTGGCATGGTACGCTTAAAACAGTTCGCAACCGTGGTTTTTCTCGATGTGCCGCTAGAGGAATTGCGCAAGCGAATCGGCAACTTTGACGCACGGGGTATTGCCCGAAAACCTAACCAGAGCCTTGAATCACTGTTCGATGAACGCTGTGCGCTGTATAAAAAGTATGGGGATATCAGAGTGGACTGTGATCAGCAGTCACTGCAGCAGAGCCTAGACTCGGTGCTGCAGCAACTACAGGCATAACACAAACTTACTTAAGTACTGTGCGAATCGACTCGGCAAGATAATCAATGTTACTCGAGTTAATACCCGCTAAATTAATGCGGGTTGAAGAGACAATATAAATACCAAACTCTTCCCGCAGACGCAGCAAATGCTCTGAGCTAATGCCCAAGAACGAGAACATCCCGTTCTGGCGTTTGATATGACTGAAGTCCATTCCCGCCCCATTGTCTTGGATACTGTCAGCCAGCAATGTACGCATAGACTTAATGCGCAAGCGAACCTCTTCCAACTCAGCTTTCCAATCTTTACACAGCTCTTCATCGCCCAGAATCAACGAGACCAAAAGCGCACCGTGAGCCGGTGGCATGGAGTACATCTGACGGGCAACGG
>Ga0075468_10000670_pt1 | contig 14062 bp, 11 predicted proteins | sample DEB08_DNA_12_FD_77578 | JGI IMG/M metagenome (GOLD analysis project Ga0075468, IMG submission 77578) | Aqueous microbial communities from the Delaware River and Bay under freshwater to marine salinity gradient to study organic matter... | ecosystem: Environmental > Aquatic > Marine > Coastal ...
ACGATGACACATATCATCAGCTCATCGGAAAGATTAAAATTGGCCAAACAATATTACTTGCAAGCTCAAGTAATTAGAGTTGTTGCCGATAACATTGGTGGTAAGTTTGCTGATTATAGGCTCGTGGTTGCTGAAGGTTTATATCGTCCAGCGCCAGGCGAGATTCTTGACATCGGTAGCACAAATAGCTATATGGCAAACGGACAGTGTGTGGTTTATGAACTCATTGATGAAGAAGGTAATAACGCTGCTGAAAAGACATTTGAACTAGCAGTGTTCTTAAAAGACCATATTGAATTTGATAAACTTATTTTGGACTATGATTCATATGATCCAAATGGTGAGCTGAATGCTCAAATTGCCATTATCATGCCAGAGATCAGGCCACCATGGGTTGTAACGTATGCAAATAAGATCGAAACAACCTTTAATAATTACGTACAAAGTACAAATGAGCTTGTAGAAATATTAGAAGTTTAATAAATACTACTTATGGTTACAAAAGCTTTTTCAATCGAAGACGGAAATCTTGCTACAAGGTCTATAGTAGTAGCGCGTAGAAAAGAATATAAGGATATTGATTTATCTTTTACAAATAAAACGACCGGTGAGATTTATAAAAAGACAAACGCAGCGGCGGTAAAGCAATCGGTTAAAAACTTATTGCTTACTAATAGGACCGAAAAGCCATTCGAACCTTATTATGGCGGTGATTTAAATAAATTCCTATTTGAGTTATCATCAGAGTTTGATGCGCAGGATATTCAGGATCATGTTGTTCTCGCTATTGAGAACTATGAACCAAGAGCTCGGGTATTGGATGTACAGGTTTATGTTTTTCCAGACTCGTATGAGGTAAAGGTAACCGTTGTGTTTGAGGTTGTATCAACATCAGAGATAACTTCGGTTGAAGTTTCATTAGCAAGGACACGATAAATGGCATCCACCATTCAATCATCAGATTTAGATTTTAATAATATTAAAGCAAACTTGACTGCTTATTTTAGACAGCAGAGTGAATTTGCTGACTACGATTTTGAAGCCTCTGGTTTATCCAATATATTGGATGTTTTAGCTTATAACACACATATGAACGGTCTCATTGCAAACTTTGCATTAAATGAGACATTTCTAAACTCATCTCAGTTGAGATCATCAGTGGTATCACATGCAGAAATGCTTGGCTACTCACCAAGATCAAAAACAACATCAAAGGCAAGTGTAAATTTAAGTTTACTTATTACAGCTGGAGATAGACCTAATACGATTTCAATTCCAGCGTTTACTAGATTTAATACATCTATTGATGGTAGCTCATATGTTTTTCAAACATTAGAGAATTACGTTGCCACGGATGATGGCTCTGGTGAGTATGTATTTGTGAATGAGAATAATAATCAAAATTTACAAATTGCTGAAGGCGTAATAAGAACAAAAACATTTATCGTAGGTGATGTTTCAGATCAACAGATTTATGTAATACCTGATAAAGACATTGATACTACGACGGTTTTGGTCAATGTATACGATACGACGACGAGTACATCATACACCACATATAGTGATTTAAATAAAGCAATTAGAATTGATGAGTCAAGTTATTTGTACCAGATTAAGGAAGTACCGAATGGGTATTTTGAGCTAATCTTTGGTGACGGTAGTGTTTTGGGTAACGCACCGAGTGTTGGCAATAAGATAGTAATTTCATATCTAGCCACATCTGCTAATGAAGCTAATGGCGCGGATGTTTTTACTGCACAAAATGATGTGTTCGTCGGTGGAGTTGATTATCCACTTATTACGACTACGGTTTCAGCATCCAACGGTGGTAGTGCAAATGAATCTATTGCATCAATTAAACAAAATGCATCCATCGCGTTTGCTTCACAACAACGTATGGTTACAGCTGAAGATTATAAAGCACAAATATTGGCCAATTATTCATCATCCATAGCTGATGCTATTGCTTGGGGTGGGCAGGATAACACACCACCCATATACGGTAGAACGTATGTAGGTTTACAGTTCATTGATGGTGTAACTGATGCTCAAAAGCAGACGATTAAGGATTCCATTGTCACCAATCTGACTAATAATCTGGCAATTATGTCAATTGATACTGTATTCTCAGATCCAGTAAATGTTTATTTAGAACTTACTACTAGGTTTAATTTTGATCCTGATCAAACCAACACCACGATTAGATCAGCTGAGTTTAGTGTGACAAATATAATTGAAACTTACTTTAATGAAGAGTTAAAGAAATTCAATAAAGTGTTTAGAAGATCGACATTGTTATCAAGAATTGATAATATAAATCAGGCTATTCTTAACTCTCGCATGGATGTTAAAATTCAATTAAGAATTGAGCCAACATTTGGTGCATTAAATAATTTTATACTATCATACCCAGTAACTCTAGCAGCACCAAATCTTAATACACCTACAGTTACATCATCAAGGTTTACTTATCTTGGTCAAACTGCTGTAATTAGAAATAGACTTGGCACTAATATTTTACAAATTCAGTCTCTTGCTGAAGAGGTTATCATTGATAACATAGGTGAATACACACCATCAACGGGTGTGGTTGAGCTAACGGCATTTAATCCTGAAGCAGCAACGAATGATATTATTAAAATTTCAGCAGTACCTGCCAATGAATCTACAATTAGACCATTAAGAAATTATGTTATAGATATTGATAGTGGGCTTTCATTCGCAAAAGCTCAAATTGATTATCAAAATACTCTTAATGTCCTCTCATGATTAATCCAGCAGAAGATTTAGAAAGAAGAAACTTAAGTTTCTCTCAAAGTAAAGTAAGGGAAGTACTGCCAGAGTATTTCCAAGAATCATATCCTAACTTACTTTTATTTTTAGAGAAATATTATGAATATCTAGAGGGTGAGAATAGGGATTCATTTAAGACTCAGATCAATAACTTATTTGTTTCAAGAGATCCTGAGCAAACGGATGAAGCGAGTCTGGATTTTCTTGTTGAAGAATTCGGTAACGGTTTAAAATCATCCAGTTTCTTTGACAACCCAAGGTTGATGACAGCTCTATTATCCAAGTTTTATAGAGTAAAAGGTTCCCTTGCATCAATTGAAGGATTCTTTAGAGGATTTTTTGGTGAAAATGTTGTTGTTGATTATCCAAAAAGAGATCTATTTACCATAGGTGATTCAAAAGTAGGTTATGAATCACTAAAATTTATCCAAGATAATGCCTTATACCAAACGTTTTCACTATTAATTAAGACACCATTCTCAACTGCTGATTGGCGTGACCTATATTTAAAATTTGTACACCCTGCTGGTTTTTATTATCAGGGTCAAGTAATTACACAAACTGAAAAAGCATTGGGTTTAACCAGTTTCAGTGAAGATCCATTGGAGGTGCAAGAAACTGCATTGATCCTATCATCAGAAGGTTTCATTACACTAAATACTGCATTTACAGAAACAACTGCACTATGGGATTCCAATGGTGATACGTTGGTTGATTATAGATTCAATACGTCTCAGATTATTAGTGACTATAAGGATGTAACACTAACTCAGTTGGATGGATTTTATGACACAATTGCAATACTGATTACACCCAACTCATTCACATTTGATGATTCTGATACTATAAGGCCTGATTTTTCACTATCACTCGAAACGATGGATAACGATATGTTTACGCGTTACCTTAGCGATTCAACTTTCTAATATAAATATAAATTGATTTATCCAAACGGAATAAGATATGACAAGACAAAGTATTTCTGTAGGCTCTGCCGCCAATGATGGCACAGGTGACACACTACGCAGTGCTGGCCAAAAAATTAATAGTAACTTTATAGAACTTTTCAACTGGATTGGTGATAGTAATTCACTTAATTCACAAATTTCTTTAGAGGATAGTGCGATTGCATTTGAAGGTTCTAGTACTGATGATTTTGAAACACGATTAGCTGTGGTTAATCCCACTGCTGATAGAGTTATTCTATTGCCTGATGCGGGTGGTACTATTGTCGTCACCTCCGCAACACAGACACTAACAAATAAAACACTAACCAGTCCTACTATTAGTGCGCCAACAATTACGGCACCAACTATTAACGATGCAAATAGCAATGAGTTAATTAAGTTTACAACCGTGGCGTCTGCGGTAAATGAGATTACAGTCTCAAACAATTCGACCGGTAACCCAGTTATCGTTAGTGCTACTGGTGGTGATACGAATATTAACTTAAGACTTGATGCTAAAGGCACTGGTTCTGTTCGTATGAGTAAGGTAGCATTTTCATCTACTGAGATTACGGCTAACGGCGCGGCATCGGCAAACACATCATATATCACTTGTAATAAAGGTACAGCACTGGCCGTTACTTTAGCAAATGGTACATTAATTGGTGAGTCTAAAATCTTTACCAATAAAGGTGCTGGTATCGCGACAATTACACCAGCAAGTTTTGCACAAGGCACCACGATTGCCTTGGATCAATATGATGCAGCAACACTCGTATGGGACGGAACCAATTGGTATGTGTCTGGTCATTACGGCGCAACAATAGCATAATAGGGAATAAAAATGGCAGCAATTATTACTGATACGCTGAGAAGACAAACGGCTGATACTCTTTTAACAGAGATTTTGGACACAGCAGGAAACAATAGTTACTTTATTGGTGTAGGTAAGTCGGATCAATACGACTCGAGTGATACCATAGTTACACCAGTAAATTCTTTAAGAGAACAAAGAATAGCTAGGGCAAATCTTCAATCAGTAAAACAAATTACATCTGGTGGTGCATCATTTGTGGTACCTCGGTATAACTGGGCTTCAGGTACAGTATATTCAGGTTGGAGTGATACGTATGCAGATGTTCCTGCAAATACTTATTATGTGCTTACCGAGGATAATGAGGTGTATATCTGTTTGCAGCAAGGTCGTAACTCACTAGGCATTGCTGTTAACTCTATTGTTAAGCCAAATTATACTAGTGCTGGTGTTTCACAGACACAAGCATTTGGAACGGCAGATGGGTACAGATGGAAATTTTTATATGCATTAAGCCCAACAAAGGCAAATAATTTTCTATCATCAAACTACATATCGACTCAAGTTATTACGGATTCCTCAGGTACTCCTGGATTAAACTTATTTGAAATTCAGCAAGCGCTGGTTAAAGAAGCAGCAGTGGGTGGTCAAATTACTGGCGTTTCAATCACCAATGGTGGTGTCGGTTATGCTACTGCGCCGACAGTTACTTTTAGGGGTGATGGTTCGGGCGCACAGGCAACGGCAACAATAAACAATGGGTCCGTGGTAAAGATTGAAATGAATAATGAAAGTGCTTCATTAGGTAGTGGGTATCTTTACAGTAGTATTGAGCTTACTGGCGGCAGTCCATCAGTACCCGCAGTTGCGCGTCCTATTATTACAACCATGAGCGGTATTGGTTATGATCCAGTAATTGACTTGTTATCAACGTCCATTATGGTTGTATCAAAACCGGCCGGTGACGAATCAGGTACATTCTTAACTGGACAAGATTTTAGACAAATTCTTTTAATGAAAAATCTTGAGTGGAAAGATAGTGATGGATTATTTGACGGAACATCCGGCAAGGCATTAAAAGCACTCAGAGTTGATAACGCCGGAACACTAGCCATTGATAACTTAATGTCTGGTGATTCAGCAAGTGCGTATATTGACCAAATCAGTGGTACTACGGTATTTTATCATCAAAATGAAACCACTGGTTTTGGCACATTCGGTAGTGGTGAAACCATTACTGATGATGGTGGTGGTACTGCAACCATTGTAAATGCTCAGGATAGTATCGGTTTTGGTGGTCAGGTAGATGCACAGTCCGGAGATCTCTTATACATAGAAAATAGAGCTCGTATTCTAAGAGATCCTGCTCAAACTGAAGATATTAAAGTTATTCTTACATTCTAAGGCAATTATACATGGCAACGACATTTACATCCAACACATTTGCTAATACCTATAAGGATGATTATCGCGACAGTGATAATTATTATAGGATTCTATTTAATAGCGGTAAGACACTTCAGGCTAGAGAGTTAACTCAACTTCAGACTATTATCCAATCAGAGATTGGAAGATTTGCCCGTAACGTATTTAATGAAGGCGCGATGGTTAGCCCTGGTGGCATTACTGTAAATAATAGATATGAGTATCTAAGACTTGATACTTCAATAAATCAATTACCTGATGTTGATTTAGTAGGTGAAGATTTTACCACGGCAGATACCAATATCACCGTGAAAGTGTTGCAGGTCGTTGCTGCAGATGCCTTAACTGGTGACCCTGCGACGTTGTACATTAAGTATATTGATACAGCAGATGCTCCAGCGGGTGATACCACCATTAGAGTTCCAAACGGTTCTGATATTTCCAATGGGACCTATACATTTACACTGGAAGCCTCAGGCGCTACTGGTGTTGGTACTATTGGTGCTGTTGCTTCTGGTGAATATTTTACTAAAGACCATTTTGTATTTGCTGAAAAACAAACGTATTTTATTAGCAAGTATACTTCAAATCCCACAGCAGACTTAGGTTTCCTTGTTACCGAGGATATTGTAACAGCGACTGATAACTCAGCGCTCTATGATAATCAAGGGGCAGTGCCGAATACGGCAGCACCTGGCGCGGATCGTTATAGAATTAGACTCACACTTACTATAAGAGATGAGGTTGATTCGGCAGATAATTTCTTGTTTATTGCTCGAGTTGTAAATGGAAATGTGTCTTCAGAGGCCACTGGAACTAACGAATATAATAAAATCAATGAGTTAATGGCTCAACGAACCAGAGAAGAATCTGGTGATTATATTGTTAACCCAATTACTGCTAGGTTTGAGGATTTAAATGATTCTAACTTAACTCTCAATGTTTCTAGTGGTGTTGCGTATGTTGACGGCTATCGACTCGAGTCACCAATTACAACTCTTACAATTCCTAAGGCACAAACCTTTACATCAGTTGTGGGTGAGAATGTTGTAGCACAATACGGTAACTACGTAAATCAACTTTCAGATACTGCTTGCGCGGGTCTGCCTAATATTAATAGCTTTGAAGAACTCAATTTAAGATCCGCCGTAACTCACGGTGGCAGTACAATCGGTACTGCTAGGGTAAGGGCAGTTGAACGAAACCAAAGCAAGATTCGACACTATCTATTTGATATTAAAGTAAACCCCGGACAAAGCTTCTCTTCTGTGAAGAGTATCGGTCTCAGCAGTAGTTCATATTTTGATGTTGAGCAAACCGATGGTATTGCTTTACTTCAAGAGACTGCAAATAATTCACTATTATTTCCATTGCCGAATAGCAGGCCAACGAGTAATGGGGTTGCAGTAAACAATCTTAAAGTTCAAAGAAGGTATCAATTCACATCAAGTGGTTCGGGTACGTATACGGAAACCGCTGGTAGTTTTGGTGGCTCTGGCCTGACATTCACCGATACGGGTGATTGGATTATCACAAAGTTGGATGGTAGTATCACAGCAACTTCGGCATCATTTGCTCTTGCTGGTGCTCCAACAGGTACCACTGTCAATATCACAGGTCTTGAAAATTCCACTGCGTATGAACTTATTGCAATGGTTGATGTTGCAACACCAGTCACGAGAGCAAAATCGGTAGTAACACGGACCTTGACTAAGGCATGGCCCGGCGCGGCTGATTCAGACGGCAACGGCCTAACTTGGCTAAACCTGGATAGAGCTGATGCAATTGATATTTTAAATGTTAGACTAAACAACGCCACAGGTAGAGATTTATCTGAAAACTTTATTTTCGACAATGGCCAAAGAGATAATTTCTATGCACGTGGCCGATTAATCCAAAAGACTGGTTTGGCCGTACCCACAGCGAATGTGTATATTCAATATCGTCATTTCCAACATGATCCAGGTCATTTCTTTAGTGTAAATTCATACGCAAGTATTAATTATAATCAAATTCCTAGTTATCGCAAGAACAATGGCGAAATTATTCAACTGACTGATGTTTTGGATTTTAGACCAACTGTGGATTCTACTGGAACCTTTATTGAAGACCAGGACTTTATTTCACTCTTGCCACAGAATACAAACTCTATTGACGTAGATGTTGATTATTATTTACCTAGAAATGATACGCTTGTTATCAGACGTGTAGAAAATGATATTAAAACAAATAGAGCTGAGGCAAAGTATATTCAAGGTGTGCCAGATTTCCAACCGGCGTATCCACAGATACCTTCAGGTTCTATGGAGCTTTATAATTTTGAATTGAACCCATACACTGTAAGTGATTCTGATTTAACGGTTACCTTTGTAGACCATAAGCGTTATACGATGCAAGACATTGGTAAGCTTGAGAAAAGAATTAATAATCTTGAAGAGTACACTACACTCTCTATATTAGAGAACAGTACGGCAATTCAATTAGTATTGGATGAGAATGGAAATCCAAGAACAAAGTCTGGATTCCTTGCTGATAATTTTGCTGACACTTCATTTGCTGAGATTGGTGATAGATATAGAGCTTCAATGGATCCAAGCGATAACACATTGAACACACCATTTGTTGCAAAGAATATTAGATTAATCTACGATTCTGATAACGTGGGCAACACTGTAACGCGCACAGGTGATTTGATTACACTACCATATACAAATACGGTATTGGTAAATCAGAATCTTGCAACAGAGACAATGAATATTAACCCATTTGCGGTTATCACACAAAATGGTTATACGGTACTATCACCATCATCAGACGAATGGATTGAAACACGGTTTGAAACTGATGTTATTGTAGATGGTGGCACTACCCGTACTATTAGAGGTAGAAATTGGCCAGGTGGAACTTTCGTTCAAACTTCAAGCAATAGGGTTAGACAACTCACCTCCAATACCATTGTCGATATTCAAGTAGCACCTTGGATGAGATCTAAAAAGATCCAATTTAAATCCATTGGATTAAGACCCAACACCAGATACTTTCCTTACTTTAATAATACGGATGTAAGTTCTTGGTGTAGAGAGGAATCGATATTTACGTTATTTAGTTCTACTGATACAGATTTTGGTAATCAATTTTCCAACGCTACTGCACATCCAGATGGTAGTGGCAATTTGGTTAGTGATGCTGCCGGTGAGTTGATCGGTTCATTCTTCCTTCCTTCAACAACAAATATTAGATTTAGAACAGGTACTGCTGAATTTAAACTTCTTGATGTATCTGGTAACAATGATGCCAATGCTGTATCAGAGACAAGGGCACTATATTCAGCATCAGGTACAATTGAAACAAGACAAAGAACATTTAGATCTACAAGAAATATTGTTGGTAGAATAGTGCCACCACCACCACCAGCATCCGATAGCTTCAGTGGCGGTGCACCAGGTGATCCTTTGGCTCAATCCTTTTTTGTTGATAGAGTAGAATATCCAAATGGAATGTTCCTAACACAAACTAGTATATATTTTGCAACCAAGGATGCGGTAATCCCAGTAATATGTGAGCTTGTTACAGTAGAAAATGGCTACCCAACACAAACAGTTCTTGGATCGGCTACACTACTTCCTGCAGATATTAATATACCTGCCGATACAGGTGATATTGCTTCCGTAAGGGCAGCGGCAACAACGTTTACGTTTGCTGAGCCTATTTTCCTATCTCCTGGTGGTCAATACGCCATTGTGTTAAAAGCAGAAACCACTGACTACAATGTTTATGTTGCTAAAACCTATGAGTTCTTATTAGGCACCACATCTGCTCGTGTTAATAAACAACCAACATTGGGTTCGTTGTTCCAATCACAAAACTCGGCTACATGGACTGCAGATCAAACTCGTGACTTGATGTTTATATTGCATAAAGCCACATTTACATCTACTGGTAGTGCGTTGCTTGAGAATGGACCACCACCAAATGAGTTGTTGGCTACAAATCCAATTCGTACGGATGCTGGTGATTCTGATGTACATATTTACTTACAAGGCCATGGTTTTATTACTGGTGATATTGTCACGGTAGCAGACTTTGCCGAGGATAGTATTGGTGGTATATTACCTTCTAGTATTAATGGTAGTAGAGTTATTACTGGTGTTGATTGGACTGGATTTACCATTGGTGCGGATTCACAAGCAGATACCACACTGCGTGGTGGTGGTGACGGTGTTATCGTGAATCAACAAGCTCACTTTGATGAATTCATTCCAGTGGTTCAGTCCTTGTTGCCAGAAGGAACCGATGTTATTGCAACCGGCAAATTAACATCAGGCGGTTCATACGCAGGAAGTAAGAGTAGAACTACAGGTACTAATACGAGAGGCAAGGCCGCTGCTTATACACCAATTTCATTGAACAGTGTTAACTTTACAACTGAGCCTAAGGTTATATTGACTACGGCAAGTCAGACAAAGTTCTTAGCTGGTGCCAAATCTGCAACCATTAAACTTGATTTAACCACTGAGGATACTAATGTAACCCCTGTTATTGATTTGCAGAGAACGTCATTGCTCTTGACTGAAAATGTAATTGATAAACAAGACGCTTCGCTTACGAATGGTTATAATGTACCATTGGTGTATGTGGCAGAAACGGATCCCACGGAAGGATCAACTGCTGCAAAACATATTACCAAGCAAGTTACATTGCAGGAACCAGCAGTTGGCATTAAGATTCTACTATCTGCAAACAGACCAACTGAGGCCGACTTTGAAGTTTACTATAAGGTCGGTACTGGTGATGATGTTTTGGATGATAAACTTTGGATCTTGGTTGATAAGGAAACTATCCTACCAGCCGATAATGATAGAACTACCTATAGAGAGTATGAATACTTGGCTGGTGGTATTACTGGTACCTTGGCACCATTTACCACATACCAGGTTAAGATTGTAATGACCTCGACTAATAGTTCTAGAGTTCCAAAGATTAGAGACTTGAGAATTATTGCATTGGCCACATAATGAGTAAATTGATTAAGGTTGACGGTCATCCGGGTCTCGTAAGGGATCCGGTATCCGGTGCTATTTTGAATATAAATAAAAATCAAATAGATACTGCAAGGAGAGCCAAGGCAGTTGTAAGAAAAAATCAGTCTAAGATTGAACAACTAGAAAATGATATCTCAGACATTAAAAATATTCTATTGAGAATGCTAGAGGAAAAAAATGGCAGTAACAGTAATTAACCTATCAGACCCAGTATCAATACTGGTCACTAAAACCAATACCATCTCGGGTGACGTTGGTGATGTTGCACAACTAACCACGGGTGATGATAATGTTGTTGATGCCATTAACGCAGTAAGAGCAGCAATTATTGACGTTGATGACTCATCGGAGATTGTTTCAATTTCTCGTGGTGGATTATCCGTTAACAATGACTCTGCTCTTGGGTTATCATTAACCTATAGCAGTAGCACTGGTGTTATTAAACTAGTAGGTGCAGCGGATGGTGACACCGTAAAAGGTTATTTTGCTAGTGATAGTGCTAATGGTATTGGTTATAACTTTGGTGAAGGTAAGTTTAGCATTATCACTTCTGGTGTTACCGCTGCCAAAATTGCATCAAGTGCAGTTACAGAGGCAAAAATTGCATCAAGTGCAGTTACGGTAAATAAAATCGCAAACACATCAATCACTAGTGCCAAGTTTAATGGCGCGGTTTCTCTTATAATCTATAACGATGCTGGAACCCCAGTAAAAACAATCTACAGCCCTGGAAGTTAAATTATGGCAGTGCGACAACCACTATATTGGGATACCGGAAGTGGGTCCATAAAAACAATGACAACCGGCCAGGTTGCTGATATTGTCAGCCAAGTTTCATATGTTTATTCACTATCACCATCAGTCACATTAGATGTTGTTGCTTCTGGTGGTAGTCTTGGTACCTTAAGTGACACACGTAAAGCCGCTGGTGCTGCTCTTCAGCGGGTTGAGAGATTTTCAACTGAAGCAGAAACGGCAGAACCTGGAACAGTTACAGTAAACTTTGCCAAGATAGATGAAACGGTTGCATCGGTTTCAGAACCAACAGCTGGTGCTGAAGGTTCATATCCAATATATTATTATAATGGTGGATTTAGACCGATGAGCAATACTGATATGTATGATACGTTCATTGACCCAGCGATTGCCGTTTTAACCAGTGGTAGCACAACCACTCTGCAAGGTGGTACATATCGTATCCATACGGATGCTGGTGGTTTAGGTGGCCATACTTTGGTAAGTGCAACTCCTGTGTTTACAGATACCAGAGCCGATACCTCGCTATATACTGCGGACCAAATTGGTGAAGCATTGGATCAACCAACCAACATTAGTAATTTTTATCTCTATAAGCTCGATGGTTCGGCCGTTAGTTATATTAACCCATTACGGGTAACGGCATCAAATGATGATCTACAAGCTTTTAGTACAAGTTTATTTGATACACTATTACAAAATCATGTAAGATATGCCGCTGCTGGTGTAGGAACAAATATACGTTACAGTTATACAACGGGTAATAATAGGGGTTCTGGTATGACGGATACTATATTAAACGGCGACGGTAATTATCAAACTAGATATGTAAGTACAGATGATTATCGCGCTCAAGAATTCCCCAATGGAACACCAGTAACAGCAAATACATACTTCTTGAAAATCAATTAATTATAAGGTAATAAGAAAATGCAAGGATATAATTTACTCACAGCTCATTTTTCTAACAATGAGCGCACCACGGTTGAGGTTTATTGGTGTGATGATAAGGGCGGTAATATTCAAGTTGAATATACCGAAGCCAAAGAAGGTGATGCTGCATGGGAAGAATTGCTCACACATATTACCATAGATCAATTGCATGAAAATACATATAAGCACATCCGTGAGCAGAATGATGCATTTGAAAAACAAGTCATTCAAGTTGCTAAAAAGAGAGGACTAGTTTATGATACAAATACCGATAGGGGTGCGGCACTAAAAGTTGCTGCTGATACATTATTCAGAGAACATAGTGAAGCTGAACTTAAAGAATATTTGTTTACTTATAAATTAAATTTATTTGAGAATGAAGTTATTAAGAATAGTAAAGATAGAACAGGTAAAGCAGCAATTCGTAAAGCAACTTCTATCATTGAAGCTACAATGGCAGCATGTGCGCTATATCAAAAAGAATTACACTAAGCACTTTGTAATCTTAGTGTAAGGTAGGTAGTTTATAATACACTTTAGTGTTATTCAAATGACTTGCCAAAATCCTTATTCACATGATGTAGGAAATAACCACCGGCAGATATATTCGGGTGGTTGTGGTCTAGTAAGAAGTTCCAAGGCAGACCAATATTAGTAAATGGAACACCATATCTTTCGATAAGATATGTAATAAAAATCTCATTATTATCTCTCCAGTGTTTGTGTATTTCCTCTGGATATAGATTATCTATAATAGCTTCTTGAAGAATATCTTTAATCTTATCAAGACGATTAATGAAATTTAATTTAGAGATTGATTCTCTATTACCACCAATAACCCCAGTATTAATAACACCTTTAGAACCGGATAGGCCATCTAGTTCTAACATGGCATTTTTTGCACAAGTTTTACTGTACATATTCATTGTGTCAAAGCCGTCGTGGTTTAACGCGCCAATCAGTGCATCTCTATCCACATTTTGCTCTATATTATAAGCGCATATAGAATTTAAGTTCCATATGTCAAAGAAATTTAGTTTCGTAACCGGCACAACGTCGAAATCCAAATACAGAACCTCATCATAATCATTGGCAAGTTCCTCTAATAAAAATAACTTGTTAAATTGTATTTCATCATATGCCGTTGTTGTGGTTTTAAACAGTACATAGGTTGCGCCACAACTAGTAGCGTAATCTCTTTGTGCCTTTTCTAGTTGAAGTTTATATTTTTTGAATTGACTTAGTTTATAGTCAGAAGATGACGAGTGCCCTGGATCTAAGTTCTCAGTAAACGTACTATAAACTATTCTTCTCATACCAGTTCCTGACATATTTAAACTTTTTATTAATCA
>Ga0075468_10000697_pt1 | contig 13732 bp, 10 predicted proteins | sample DEB08_DNA_12_FD_77578 | JGI IMG/M metagenome (GOLD analysis project Ga0075468, IMG submission 77578) | Aqueous microbial communities from the Delaware River and Bay under freshwater to marine salinity gradient to study organic matter... | ecosystem: Environmental > Aquatic > Marine > Coastal ...
ACTATGGTGATCACTGGAATATTATAAAACCCGGTAAAAATACGAATAACCTGGAATAGACCCTCAGGCGCAAACTGCAACAGAGGAGAGACTACAAAAGAAAATAGCGCAATCAGTATGCTGGCAATCTTGGCGACCCTGATCAGTTGCTGATCACTCAGCTCAGTCTTTTTATAGGGCTGATAAATATCCAGCACAAACAGAGTGGCCGCGCTGTTAAGCAACGAATTAAAGGATGAAAAAACCGCGCCGAGCAACACCGCTAAAAAGAAACCACTCATATATACCGGCAGCACATTTTTCACTAAATGGGGGTAGGCTAAGTCTATAGATTGAAGCTCGCCACCATAGAGATGAAAAGCAATAATTCCTGGCACCATCATAAAAAATGGTACCAGCAGCTTAAAGTATCCGGAATAGAGAACGCCTTTTTGTCCCTCAGCCAAACTAACTGCGCCCAGAGTGCGCTGTATTACGTACTGATTAGTGCCCCAATAAAATAAATTGGCAAAAATCATCCCTGTGAATAAGGTGCTGAAGGGTGTCGGGTCTGTTGGTGCACCTATGGCATTGAGTTTTTCGGTATGGGTGGTTACCACCTGATTAATACCTGCTCCCAGGCTGCCATCTCCCAGAGCAATAAATCCAAATACGGGTACTGCAACGCCAATAATCAGCAGGCCAATACCGTTTAATGTGTCGGAAACTGCAACTGCTTTAAGCCCGCCAAAGACTGCATAGATAGCACCAATAACTCCCACACAGACAATGGTCAGGGTGAGCCCGGCGCTGTAGCTAACATTGACTAGGTTGGGAATATCAAAAAGCTGCAGCACAGCAATAGAGCCAGAATAGAGTACCGAGGGAATAGTAATTAGGCCGTAACCCACCATAAATAGCACCACAGTCATACGTCTGACATCGTCACCAAAGCGGCTGCTGAGAAACTGAGGCAATGTGGTAAAGGCACCGGATAAATAGCGAGGTAAAAACACCAAAGCCATAACAATGGTGGCGATAGTGGCTGTGACTTCCCAGGCCATACTGCTCATGTTGTAGCCGTAAGCAGAACCGTTAAGTCCAATCAGATGCTCTGCAGACAGGTTGGTTAACACCATGGAGCCAGCAATAAAGACGCCGGTTAAACCTCGGCCAGCAAGAAAATAGCCATCTTTGGTATCTGTAATACCTTTGGTTTTTTGATAGGACACCCAGGCAACAATGCCCATAAAAAATACACAGGACACCAGTGTGGAAGTGATGTAGTTCAGTTCCAAAATCTACTCCTCTCGCTGATTGCAGGGGCCATTACAGAGTGCTCTTTTTAATTATCATCAATAAACTGCATATCCGGCCCCAGAGAAATCGAAGTATCCTCTGGTACAAATGCAGCTATTTGGTTCAGTGACAGTCTGAGTTTATGGCTGCGGCCTGCCTCAAACATCTCCTCTCCAGGGAATCTTTTCCAACGCTTACCCATGCTGGCAGGCAAGTATATTTCAACTTCTCCCCCAGGTTGCAAACAGGGCGCCACTAGCAGGCTGTCACCCAGCATAAACTGATCTTCAAAACCCCAGGCGGCTTTTTCGTTTGGACAGGCCAGCACCATGGCTCGCTGCGCAGGTAGGCCTGTTTGGCTGGAGGCTTCCATGACCTGATTGAGATAGGGCAACAATTGATAGCGCAATCGAAGAGCCTGAGTCACCGCGGCCTCTGCATCTGCACTGTAGGACCAGGGTTCCCGCGCCCCTATGCCATGCAATCTAATATGAGCAGAGAATATGGCTGCCTGGGTCCAGCGCACGTATAGCTCGTCATCTCTCTGATCTGCATAAAAGCCACCAATGTCGGTGGCATAAAATGGCGCACCTGAAAGGCCCCAGGAAATACCGCCACGCAAACTGGCGGCGAGCCCGCCCCAGTCTGCCTGTGGGTCGCCTCCCCATTGGGCTGGGTATCTCTGACTGCCTATCCATGAACAGCGGCTGAATAAAAATGGCCCTGATTGACAGTAAAGCTCTGCTGCCTCGTAGACACAGCGGTTGTATAAAAGGCTGTACACATTGTGCAATCTATCGCCACTATCACCGTTGTATGCCAGCATATCAGGCTCAATTTGCTCGCCAAAATCAGCTTTGATCATATCCACACCCAGATCAAATAGTGGTTTGTGGCTATCGCGCCAAAATTCATAGGCCTCAGGATGAGTAAAGTCGACAATGCCGGAATCAGGTAGTGGAGTGAGTACCTCACCAAAGCAACTGGTATCCCATTGATAGCGATAGGTCTCTCCGGTTTTGCGATGTTTAAGCAGCCAGCCCTTGGCTGACATCTGGTCAAACAGAGGATTATCTACAGAGACCAGAGGGTATTCCCAGATACAGACTTTAAACTTAAGCGCTTTTAGCTGGTCCATCACCAGTGCCGGCTCTGGGTAGCGGCTTGGGTCCCATTCAAAAGCAAATCTTGTCTGGGTATCCTGCCAGGCTCGCCCATCCAAGGTAATTACATCGCAGGGCATCTGCTGCTCCCGCACCTTTCTGGCGGTGGACAATAATTCTTCGGCATCCCGGTAGTACGCCTTAGATAATATAACGCCCAGAGACCATTTGGGTGGTACTGGCGATCGCCCAGTCAACTTGGTATAGCAGCCGATCATCTCGGCAGGACTATCGGCGGCCAGCAGAAATATATCTGCATAGCTGTCTTCGACAAGCAGGCCATAGGCGCGCTGAGACCAGGATGGATAGCCCACAGCATGGGTCACAGGTGCTGGAGTATGCACAAAAACGCCCCAGCCATTGGGGCTCCAGGCAAAGGGAGTATTTTTATAAGAAATCTCGGCATTGACCCCCAGGGCATCCTGGTTGTAGGAGCGCAATAGCTGGCCGCGTTTATCCAGACGGCCCCATTTCTCACCCAGGCCGTAAACTGGTTCGCTAGAATCCAGATCCAGGCTAACAAACCAGCCCTGATCGACCTTGGCTACAGGAGGCAGTCGAAACTGGCGCACAAAATGGCCATCTGTAGGGGAGCGCTGGACACAGCAATCTCCTTTAAATAACTTAAAAGAGAAGGGGCTGTGACCTATCTCCAGTCGGTAACCAGCACCAGTTATGACTGTTACAGCATCTGCACTGTCTACAGACAGAGGCACTGCTTCCGGTTCCTCGACCAACATGCCATAGTCAGTAGCTGAGACTTTGCCCAGGCGCAAGCGAGCGCCGAAGCCATGCAGAGAGATTTCTACAGGTCCAGCCTCTGTCTGCATCAACAGAGATTTCTTATCATCAGTAAGATGGCTAGCCGCGGTTATTCTAAGTGCAGGAATATCATTCCAGGCCGGGGTCGCCCCTTCAAAACTAATCATTTACCACAACCTTTTTACTCACCTAATTATTATTTTTTTTGCTCTGGGACAGCCTATACAGGCGTGCTATCTGCAGCAGTCGGGTTGGTTTGCAGAGCTTGGCTTGCGTGCAGATTGATACCTCTGTCTATAAAGACCATTGCGTCATTGATAGTTGAGAACATGGTTTTTTCAGTCATGTAATCACTGAGTATAGAGGTCTTAATGGTATCTCTAACCGGGCCTATGGCATTGGTAATATAAAACTGGATACCCTGTTTTTGTAAGTTTTCGATGACCTGCTGCAGCATAATTACCCCGGTGCTATCCAGGCTATTAATAGATTCCGCATCGAGCACCACAAACTGCAGGGCCTGCATATCCCGCTGTTTTATCCAGCGGTACAGTACCGAGACAAAGTAGTCCTTGTTGGCAAAATAAATTGGCGCATCAAATCTAAAAATCAATACATCATCACGAATATGGGCCTGGGTAAAGCGCGTGATATTGCGATATAACTTGCCATTCTGGATGGAACCCAATTCAGTCATATGGGGCGATGTGGTGTTATAGATCATCATCATAATAGACAGACTGACACCTAGTAACAGCCCCTCTTGCACACCCAGTATTAGGGTGGCCAAAAAAGTAGTCAGTAGAATATAAAATTCTCGTCTATTGTGGGCATAGAGAACCTTCATCTCTGCATACTTAAATAAGCCTGATACAGAGACAATAATAATTGCTGACAGCAGTACTTTGGGCAGAGGGTAAGACACAAATAAGGGAGCCACAACCAGCATGGCAGCACCAATAAATAACGAGGAAAACAGCGCAGATACCTGAGTTTTTGCCCCAGCTTCTCTAAAGGCCGCACTTCTTGAAAAACTAGCTGAAACCGGGAAGGCTCTACACAGAGAGCCCACCAAGTTAGCGGCACCCACAGCGATAAGTTCTAAATTAGGCTGAGTAGTGATTTTATCAGTAGGGTTCTCTAAAGACTTGCAGATTGACATGGTCCCAACATAACCCATCAGTGCCACAGTGATAGCCACAGGCACCAGAGCCTCTAGGTCAGACAGTGAAACATTGGGAAGATTAAATGAGGGCAATCCCTGGGGGATTGAAGAGACAACATCTACCCCCATTGCCTGTAGTTCCCAGATGCCGGAGGCCAGCATGCCAAAGACTAGCAGGAATAGTGGGAAGGGCATGACTGGAAAGCGTTTTTTAGGCACTGTCATAATCAGCATGCCCAGAATGCCAATGCTCAGAGTTATCCAGGACCAGTTGGGTACCTGCAGAAAAAGCTGATATAGCAATACAAAAATATTGCCACCGGCAACATCCACACCGAGCATGGTTTCGAATTGACTGCCCATAATGATCAGTGCCGCCGCCGAGGTGTAGCCCACAATCACCGGATAGGATAAAAAGTTGGCGATAAATCCAAACTTCGCCAAACCCAACCCCAGTTGCAGAACCGCCACCATAAGCGTCAGCAGTACTGCCAACTCCAAATAACGCTCTGAGCCTGGTTCGGCCAGAACACTGAGGCCAGTGATAATCAGGATTGAGTCAAGAGCTACGGGACCCATTGAAATCTTGTTAGAGGTGCCTAGCAGCGCATAGACAATGGGCGGAAAAATGCAGGCATAGAGTCCATATTCTGGAGGCAGGCCAGCGACAAGAGCGTAACCCATGCCCTGGGGAATTAGCATAAAAGCTATAACCAGCCCGGATAACAGATCGCTCCTAAAGGTACCCTGGTGGTAATCCTTTAGCCACAGCAGGCCGGGAAATAGCTTGGTCAGCATGGTTATTTTCACCTATCTTTATTCCGCCGCAGTGACAAATGCCGTGGAGGAGAGGGTTTGCGGTGTACAGTAGATTTGATTATTACCATTTATAAGGTCTCAGGCTAGTTGTTCGCGCACTTATTTAGCATTAAAAAAATGAAACGTACTGTTAACTATGCTTTTATCCCCTAAATCTTTAAACTAACCTCGCGCCAGATGAGAATCCAATATGCTTGCAGATCTTGAATACAGTCAGGATAACTTTCCGTCGATTATCCTTAACGATGGTTCGATAAATACATTGCAGCAAGCCCATGCTTGGATAAATACCAACCAGGTAGCCTTGAAGAGAGAGCTAGCCTGCACAGGCGCTCTGTTATTCAGAGGTTTCCCGGTCAGCGATGCAGTTAGCTATGACAGATTCTTCTCGGCGTTCGGCTATAATAACTTTACCTACAAAGAGTCACTGTCGAACGCGGTGCGCATCAATTATACCGATCAAGTATTCAGCGCCAACGAAGCGCCAAAGGATGTGGAGATTTTTCTGCACAGTGAAATGGCCCAGACGCCAGTATTCCCTAATATTATTTCCTTATTTTGTGAAAAAGCTGCGGACATAGGCGGCGCCACTATACTCTGTAGGTCGGATACTCTGTATAACAAACTCGCCATAGCTGAACCCCAGTGGCTTGAGAAGCTGGCTAAAGAGGGTATTAAATATACCAACAGCATGCCCAACGGCGATAATCCCGGGTCAGCTCAGGGTCGCGGTTGGCAAAGTACCCTGAGTGTGACCTCCAGAGAGCAGGCGGAAAATAAGCTGCTTAATCTGGGTTATAAGTGGCAGTGGCATGCAGATGGGTCGTTGTCAGCTCAAACCAGAGTATTGCCAGCCATCAGAGCAGTTGATAGTGGTAGGCAGGTTTTCTTTAATCAGATTATTGCGGCTTACCAGGGATGGCAAGGCGTCAAGGAGAACCCCTCAGTTGGGATTTGCTTTGGCGATGACTCGGCAATTCCCCGACACTTTCTGGATAAAATCTGTGAGATAGCAGCAGACACTGCCTACGACCTGATGTGGCAGGACGGCGATGTTGCTGTAGTCGACAACCATCTCTCTATGCATGGGCGGCGACCCTATGATGGCGATCGCGTGCGCAGAGTGCTAGTTACATTGGGGATTTGATCAGCCTCTAAACCTATCTGTCTCTTCGAGATAGCCTCTATGGGCAGGCTAATCCTGCCTCTCTCTTTTCTGTCTAACAGTGATATTGCCGAACGCGTAAAAGCCATGCCGCTGCCATCCCCTGCGTTATTAATGATGGGTGACGTAATTAAAGCCAATGGCTATGCGCAACAGCTTGCGGATCAAACTTTGGCCAGCTATCCGGTTATTGCACAGGCCTGATGTTTCTGCGAGTTCAGCTTGCCAAATTCGTTGTGTCGAGTAGGGGTTGTTTACGTCGCCAAAAGATTAGAAAGACACCTGCGGCCAGTTGCCATCCACCATATAGAAGCATGGTAAACAGGGCCATATCCGCCATCGGGTTGCTTTCTCCCGCCACCGTTGGAAATAGCGATACCTTGAGCAAGAAACCCAGATTAATATTTCGTACCACCACTTCCATCTCAATGGCTCTGTTGTCTTGACTCGCCAGGCCAAAGCTCTTGGTTAGCCACATAGCTACAAAGCTTAGGCTGAGAATAAACCCACAGAGAACTGCAATATCACCGCCGGCCATATTGGCAAAGTTGAGTCTGCCAGCTCCCAGTGAGCCGATTACTATCATGCCAATACCAGCCAGAGAGCCACGGATGCAGAATGCAGAAAAGCGCTTTGCGTAGGCGGGAAAATATTTTAAAAACGTCATACCCAAAGCAAGGGGTAACAGTAGACAAAGGCCTATTTCGATAGCGACTTTTTGGGCCGGCATTACAAAGCTATCAGTCATATAGTCGGAGATTAGAAAGTCTAAAATCGCTGGGGTGGTAACTAGGCAGGCCACTGATGTCAGTGCGGTGATACTAATGGATAGAGGTACATTGCCCCGCGCCATAAAGGTAAAAATATTGGATACAGTACCACCGGGAATAGATGCGACAATAGCAATGCCAATCAGCATACCGGGAGGCAGGTCGGTGAACAGGATAAACCCAAGGGCGATTAAGGGCACCACCACAAGCTGCATCAATAGACCCAGGGTTGCTGCCTTGGGCTGCATGGCGACTTTTTGAAAATCGGTAATTTGCAGACCAGCCCCCATACCCAGCATGGCCAGTATTAGCTGCACTGCGGCAACCCAGTATTCATACTCTATATACCAGGCAATCATATATCCCCTTCTGATGGCCAGTTGTTAGTTTTTTTAAATAATTTTCTGAGGGAGCTTTCTAAGGCACCTTATCTAAGCGACTTCGTGCCCCATTGCGGCTTCCAGTAATTCAAACCAGGATTGCCTGTCTAACTGAACATTCATTGCCTCGCCAAACAGCTTAATCCGCTCAATGCTATTGCTGCCCATAACCGGCAAAATAGCAGCCGGGTGTCTGAGCAGCCAGGCTACAGCCATAGAGGAGGGTGCAACCCCATGCATTGCTGCCATCTCTTTAAGCTTCATTCCCAGCGGTGACCGACTGTCTTGCAGCAACTGCCCGCCGGCCAGTGGCGACCAGGCCATGGGAGCGATTTTGTGCTGCTGCAGATAGGCGAGATCGCCATTGGTCAGTGCGGTATTTTCAGCAAGGCTGATTTCGATCTGGTTGGCAACCAATCTGTTGTTCATGCGGGACTGCAATAGGTCCATATCCCAGGGTCGAAAGTTAGATACACCCAGGGCCTTAACTTTGCCGCTCGCAATCAGCCCATCAAGTGCCTCGCCTGTTTCATCCGCATCCATCAATGGATCTGGGCGATGAATCAGCAGCAGGTCTATTTGTTCTATTGCCATCTCTTGCAAAGAGCGGTCAACAGCTTGATTAATGGCAGGCTGTGAACTGTCATAATATTTGACCCGCTTGTCGGCATGCATACCTATAGGTGCCACAATATCGCACTTGGTGATAATTTCCATTTGCCCGCGCAGGGCAGGCGCCTGTTTTAACGCGGCCCCTAAAAGCCCTTCGGCTGTATAGGCGCCGTAGATATCGGCCTGATCGAAGGTGCTGATACCCTGCTCCAGGCAAGCTTCAATTTTAGCCTGTATATGCTTGGGTGAAGTATCGGGGTCATCTCCCAGTCGCCACATGCCATAGATGATGCGCGACACCGACAGGCTTTCACTGGCCCCTGTATTACCCAGTATTATTTTTTCCATGCTTTGAATTCTCAATTTGACTAAGTGTTACCCACTGTCACAGCTATCAGCGGCATCCTGTGTGGTTAACTCTCTATGACGCACCTTGTCACCAAAGTCCTGATTGAGCCAGCGCACTAGCGACAGGCACAGCAGTATCATAATTGGAATTAACGGCACAGAGCTCAGTACGGTGGCTGACATAACGGTATTCAGTGCTCCAGATTGCAATATACCTGCAGTGATAAGGGCAAGCAATAGAGCCCAGGCCACGCGATTCCAACGTTTGGGTTCGGCGTCTGCTCCTAGGTTTTTAGCGCAGATACTCGAGAGCACATAGGCGGCTGAATCAATACTGGTAGCATAAAAGATAACTGATAACAGGGTAAATGCGGCTAGGGTAAACTTGCCCAGTGGCATGCTCTGAATCACCAATGCATTTACAAAAGACATGCCTTGGGTGGCCAAAATTTCTTGCACCGCTAGGCTACCAGTTGTCTCCAGATACAGAGAGTAGCCGCCCATAATGGCCATAAATAACCAGGTGCCCAGACAGCCCCAGCCAATCACGCCCAAAACCATCTGGCGAATGGTTCGGCCCCGGGAAATACGCGCAAAAAATAACCCGATCATGCCTGTGTACGCCAGCCACCAGGCCCAGTAAAAGCCGGTCCAGTCTTCGGGGAAGCTGCCGTTTTCTATGGGATCAGTCCAGGTTGCCAGGCTGACAAAGTTACTGAACATCAAACCGATGCTGTTGACTGTCAGATCCATAATAAAAATTCCGGGACCAGCGATAAGTACAAAGATAATCGCCGCAACAGCCAAAGCTATATTGATATCGGCCAGCACCTTGATACCAGACTTAAGGCCGCGATATACACTGGCACCAAAGAGCGCAGTCCAGAAGGCTAGCACTACCATCTTAATTAGCATGCTGTCGGGAATATCAAACAGGGTGGCGAGCATGGCTGATAACAGAGGCACACCTAGCCCCAGCGAGGTGGCAACGCCGCCAACAATCCCCAACACAATAAAGATATCGATCAGCGTTTTAATCTGGCTGCGACCTCTTGCCGGCAGCACAGCATCGCAGGCGCTACTGATACGCAGAGTGCGATAGCGCTTCACATAGAGCATATAAGCTATGGGTACGGCGGGCACTGCATAGATCGCCCAACCCATAATGCCCCAGTGAAATAACGGGTACATATGGGCCCACTCAAAAGACTTGGAAGAGCCCACCTCAATACCCATAGGTGGCGTTTGCAGATAATAAATCGGCTCTGCAAAGCCCCAGGCTATTACACCTGCACCAATGGCCGCGGTAAACATCATGGCAACCCAATGGGTATCGGAATACTCCGGGGGCTCGTCAGCGGCACCTAGTTTTACATGGGCATAGGGGCCAAAGGCCAGCCACAGGCAGAACAGCACAGCGGCAATGCCCACCGATAGATACAGCCACAGAAAGTTACTCATTATGGCTCTGCGGCTATCAACCAGTATCTGGGCCGCACTATCAGGGAAAATCATCAGTGGAATGGCGCAGGTGAGAACAATGATCACTGCAGGGATAAAGATGGCCCAATCGACTTCGGGCTGGCTGTTTTTGTTGCTGACTTGGTTGCTCATAGAAAATTATTGTTATTAGTATCACAGCAGGGTAACACAATGCCGGGTTTTACTCCTGAAGGTCGGGCCAAAATACTGGGCTCTATAGGCTGGGCTATTGCTCTGTTAGACAATATTGTCTTTAAATTGGCCAGCTGGCTTGCTCTATCACATCTAGTGACGTAGCCTAAAGGTGACAAAAACAATAACCACTACCGTCAAGGTAGAATTAAGCGGGCTTCTATGACAGATCAAAAACTACCAAGTAAAAACTATCGCAGCATGGTTCTGGTTCTACTAACCATAGTTTATGGATTTAACTTTATCGACCGCCAAATTGTGGGTATTTTGGCTCCCTTTATTCAAGCGGATCTGGGTCTGACTAATACCCAGTTAGGACTGTTAATTGGCCTGGCCTTCGCCACCTTTTACACCCTGATTGCTATTCCCATTGCCTGGTTGGCGGATCGCTATAATCGAGTCAATATACTGGCTGTTGCTCTGGCGGTGTGGAGCGGCTTTACAGCATTAACTGGTCTGGCCGGTAACTTTATGCAGATTGGTTTGGCACGTATGGGTGTGGGTGTCGGTGAAGCGGGCGGCAGCCCTCCCTCCCATTCAATTATTTCCGACCTGTATCCCAAAGAAGAGCGAGCTGGGGCTCTGGGGGTGTACTCCATGGGTATTCCTCTGGGCATTATGGCCGCCTATTTTGCCACTGCATCTCTGATGGGTTCCTCCGGCGAAGATGTGGATTGGCGTCGTATCTTTATTTTTCTGGGCCTTACCGGAATCGGTTTGGCGGTGGTGGTTAAATTAGTGCTTCGTGAGCCTGTGCGTGGCGCCATGGAGTTGGATGTGGGCAAAAAGATTGTCCAGCCACCTTTTAAAGACTCTCTAAGCATTCTAGTTAAGATACCAGCCTGGTGGGCTATGTGCTTTGGCATCGCCTTTGGTTCTTTTGTGTCCTATGCGACCTCGGCATTTCAGACTAAATTTCTAGTGCTACTGGACCCGGCGTTCGATTTTCAGACGCTGGTGATTGCTCTGGGTGTTATTAATGGCACAACCTATGCCGGGGGTGCGTTTTTTGGCGCCAAGCTGGCGGATTGGTGGGGAGGCAAGGATATCCGGGCCTATGGCTGGCTACCTGCTATCGCCATAGGTATATGCCTACCCATAGGAGTGGTTAGTTTCTGGGTGTCGTCGGTATGGGTTCACTTGGCATTTACCACGGTGTTTTTACTGTTTTTGGGTATTTATCTGGGGCCCAGTTTTGCCATTGCGCAGACCCTGGCGCCGATTAATATGCGCGCCATGTCCACGGCACTGTTTTTCTTTATCCTCAATATGATTGCTCTGGGCGGTGGGCCTACATTTACTGGCTGGCTGGCGGATATATTTAAAGATGGCAGTACAGAGCTGGAGTCGATTCGCTACGCTATGACTGTGACCTGCGCTATGTTTATACCCTCGATTATCAGCTTTATGGTGGTCTCGCGGGTATTGCCAAGAGACTGGGCTGCTGCAGAAAAGCGCAATCATGAATTAAATAATGGCTAGAGCAGCTGTTGGTTAGAGCAACAATTGGATAGTACCGAGGTGGACCCATGAAAAACATTGCGCTGACGCTGATAACCTCCATGATGGCGCTTTCAGTTCAGGCGACCACCCAGGAGGATATTAAAAGTTTTACCCTCGACAATGGTATGAAGATATTGGTGCTGGAAGATAGCTCTATTCCCAATGCCAATATGTATCTGTTCTGGAAGGTGGGTTCGCGCAATGAGGTGCCAGGCATTACTGGCATCTCACATTTCTTTGAGCATATGATGTTCAATGGCTCAGCCAAGTTTGGCCCCAAGATGTTCGACCGCACCATGGAAGCTGCCGGCGGCGCCAACAATGCCTATACCTCCGAAAATGTCACTGTTTACACCAACTGGTTCCCGGCTGGCGCCATGGAGACTATTTTTGATCTGGAAGCCGACCGAATTGCCCGTCTGGATATAGATGCAGCAATGGTTGAGTCCGAGCGCGGTGTGGTTGCTTCCGAGCGCACCACAGGTTTGGAAAACTCTAACTGGCGCGTACTGCAGGAAGAGTTAAAAGGCGCGGCCTTTCGAGCTCACCCTTATTCCTGGTCAGTGATTGGTCATGAATCTGATATTGCCGCCTGGTCCCTGGAGGATCTGCGTGAGTATCACAGCACCTACTATGCTCCCAACAATGCCGTGGTGGTGATTGCCGGTGATGTAAAGCTCGCGGAGGTCAGAGCCATGGCCGATAAGTACTTTGCACCAATTCCCGCCAAGGCCCCGCCCAGAGAGATTAAAACCCTAGAGCCCGAGCAAAAAGGCGAGCGTCGGGTGTTTGTTAAAAAAGCTTCGGTTAGTACGCCCAATCTGATGTTGGCTTATCATATTCCCGAGACAGCTCACCCAGACCATTATGCCTTGGATTTGCTGGCCGCTATTTTGGGCGAGGGCAAAAGCTCGCGCCTGTATCAGTCCCTGGTCAATAATCAGATTGCACTGGGTGTAGAAACCTATATGCCCGAGAGCTTTGACCCCAATTTATTTTACTTCTACGCAGTGGCAGCAGCGGATACTGATGCCGCCAAACTAGAGCAGGCCCTGTTAGCTGAGATTGCCAAGGTCTCCGACACTGGTGTAACAGCCGCTGAATTAGAGAAAGTTAAAAATCTGCGTCTCATGGATTTTTATCGCACCCTAGAAACCATCAATGGCAAGGCGAATACCATAGGCACCTTTGAGTTGTTTATGGGGAGCTACGGAAAATTATTTAGTGCTCCAGAGGAATACAACAAAGTGACGCCTCAAGATATACAGCGTGTTGCCAGCCAATACTTTATCCGGGCCAATCGAACGGTGGGAGTGCTGGCTGCAGAGGAGGAGCTGGATCAATGATCAGACAACTAGTCACCGCAACCGCTGCTGTCGGGTTAGTATTTTCTCTCTCAGCCTGCGCCCCAGATCCTCAGACAGTGACCAATGTGGCACCAGCGGTTAGCAGTTTTCAAATGCCTCCCAGCGAGACAGTGATATTGGACAATGGCCTGACGCTGATGCTTATGCCCCAGACTGAGGTGCCATTAATTACTGTAAACGCCGTAGTGCGTGCCGGCAGTGTCGCAGATCATGTTGCTGGCATTGCATCCATCACAGCCCAGAGCCTACTGCTGGGCAATAAGTTGGCATCCAAGCAGGAGACGGAGTTGTTGGTCGATAGTCTGGGCGCCAGTCTAAATGCAGATTCAGGGGTTGAAGGTAGCTATATAGGCGCTGACTTTATGACCAAAGATGCTGAGCAGATGTTGCCGCTACTTAAGGCTGTGCTCACTGGGCCCACATTTGATCAGACGGAATATAGCAAACTGCTCAAAAATAAAGTGGCTGCGTTGGCGCAGGCTAAAGAGAGCCCAAGAGCTGTGATCGGTGCTTATTTTAATGCCCAGCTCTTTGCAGATCACCCCTATGGCAGTCCCAGCTTTGGCGACAGTGAATCTTTGCAGAACATGAGTCTTCAGCAGGTGCGGGATTTTTATCTTGTTCATTACCAGCCAGCCAATACCGCGCTGACCATTGCCGGTGACTTTGAGCTTGCCGAGATGAAAGCCTATGTTGAGGGGTTATTCTCAGACTGGCAGGGCGCTG
>Ga0075468_10000703_pt1 | contig 13688 bp, 9 predicted proteins | sample DEB08_DNA_12_FD_77578 | JGI IMG/M metagenome (GOLD analysis project Ga0075468, IMG submission 77578) | Aqueous microbial communities from the Delaware River and Bay under freshwater to marine salinity gradient to study organic matter... | ecosystem: Environmental > Aquatic > Marine > Coastal ...
GCTCGCCGGCAAGCGTACATTCCTCTGAAAATGAAGCTGCGCCTGCGCCACCGAGGGACCCTCAACCTCAATCTCAATCTCAACCAGTGCCAGTTGTTGAGGCGTCCAGCGGCGCGACATCACAAACAAAGGCTTTGAGTGCACCAGCTGAGTCGTCGACCATTAAGCCGCCTGCCCAGCAGACCACCGCTGCAAATGACACCATTAGAGTGCGGGTAGATTTACTCGACCGGTTGATGGAGTTAACTGGCGAAATAGTGGTGGGGCGTAACCAACTACTAAGGCAGTTTTCAGATACTCGAGACAAAGGCCATTTGATGGATATGGCCCACCTGGTATCAGATTTACAACAAGTTGTTTTGCAAACGCGTATGCAACCCATTGGCAGTACCTTCACCAAATTTCGGCGTATCGTTCGCGAACTGTCTAGTCAGCTAAATAAACCGATCAAGCTTGATATTCGCGGCGACGAAACGGAACTCGACCGTACCATTATAGAATCCCTTTCAGATCCGCTAACCCACCTGATTAGAAACTGTGCAGACCATGGTATTGAAGACCAACATGAGCGGTTAGCTGCAGGTAAAGATGCGTCGGGTACCATTTGCTTAGAAGCCAAGAAAGAGGGCGGACAGGTGGTAATTTCCGTGCGCGATGATGGGCGCGGTATAGACACTAATAAGGTCAAAGCGAAAGCCGTCAAAAATGGTCTTATCTCCCACGCCGACGCTGAAAAAATGCGTGATGCAGAAGCTAACAAGTTGATCTTTAGCCCAGGGTTTTCAACTGCCGACGCGGTGACGGGATTGTCCGGACGCGGTGTGGGGATGGACGTAGTGAAGGTCACCCTAGAAAAGTTAGGTGGCACCATAGACGTTGATACAACGTTAGGCGCAGGTACGCAAATTGTGGTGCACCTCCCAACCACGCTAATGATCATGGCGTCCATCATTGTAGTGATTGACGATGATTTATTCGCTGTGCCGATATCTGAGTTAAAGGAAGTCATTCTGGTGAATCGCGCCGACGAGGTGCAGATTGAAACGATTATGGGCAAATCTGTGTTTAGGCTGCGTGGTGAGTTAATTCCAATCTTAACCTTGCAAGATCTAGACGCTGGCCAAATGGAGCCGGAGCAATCGGACCATGAAAATCATGTGTTGCCTGGGTCAGGTTACGCCCAATTGCAATCTAACGGATTAGATCACAGCAAAGAAAACCTATTCTTAGTGCTTAAATCTGGCGCAACAAAGTTTGGTTTGATTATTGATGAGATCCATCACACCGAAGAAATAGTGGTAAAGCCCATTGCGAAGATTCTAAGTCACTTAGCGGTTTACGCTGGTAGCTCAATATTGGGCGATAGTAATGTAGCTATGGTGCTGAGCGCTAATGGTATATCCAAGAGCTTAAGTTTGGACAGTCAAGCACTGGGCGAGTTTGCTGAACGCAGCGAAAGCCCTGCGGATTTGCGCGCTTTAGATTTGCAGGAAAGGCAGGATTTGCTGGTTTTTTCCTATGCTTTAGGCGAGCAATTAGCGATACCACTTTCCCTCGTTCACAAAGTAGAAAGGATTCAAAGGGAAGACATTGAAGCTGTTGCTGACAATCAATTTATAACCCTTGACGGAAAGAATCTCTTATTGGTTTTTCTTGACAAATATCTTGGCCTTAAACAGTTACCAGAGGAGCTAGATACGTTCTACGTAATAATGCCGAAGATAGAGAATTTTGAAATTGCACTAGTGGCTTCCTCTATTGAAGAGTCTGTGCATATGCGACTGGCGATGGACAAACCCCCCATTGATAACGATGCCATTCTCGGTGTCACCAAAATCGCCGACAAAACGACGTTCATACTGGATTTGTTCAGCCTAGCAGAAAAAGTTAGCCCTGGTAGTTTCACCAACAATAACTTGTTCGATTCGCACGCAGCGAAAAGACTACTTGTTGTTGACGACACGCCGTTCTATAGAGACCTAGAAAAGAAATATTTCACCTCTGCCGGATTCAATGTGATGTTGGCGTCTAACGGTAAAGAGGCCCTGGATATGCTGCTTCAGGATCCACTCAATTACGATTTGGTCGTCACAGATATTGTGATGCCAATTATGGATGGCTACGAATTGGTCAAAAGTATTAAGAGTTCAGAGAAGATCAACAGTATTCCCGTAGTTGCCTTGACTTCGTTTTATGGTGAAGAGCACGAGGCCAAGGCTTTGGCTGCAGGGTTCGATGGGTACTCAGTAAAAACAAATAAGGAATCCATCATTTCTGCGGTAGATGGATTTTTGCTCAAAACCCAAGCGCGGTCTTAGCAAACGATGTCAGATCGCGGGTTTACTAAATAGGTTAAAAGATGCTGTATTCCACATTCAAACTTGGCAACACCTTTGTGGGTGTGCCTATAACTTCGATTCTGGAAATTCCCAGATCTTCGGTTTTTCATTCTGTTAGAGGCGCGCCACCTGTTATAGACGGGTTAATCAATCTGCGCGGAAAAATCATAACGGTGATTAACCTTGGCTTGGCTTTTGGTCTGGAAAAAGTTGAAGCCTCTGAAGAATCAAGAATCTACATATTTAAAAACGACTCTGAATTCAAAGAGGTGGCTGACTCTGATCAAGAACTAAAGCTGTCTGAAGACAATATTGGGCTGCATGTAGAAAGAATCGCCGGTGTAATCAGCGTGGAGGAAAAAGAGCTCCAGCCCATTCCGAAAAATATGGTTCACCCATACTACGAGAGCGTCGTGCGCAAAGACGACGACTTCATAATAATTTTAAAACTTTCAAAAATACTCAATCTAGAGCAGGACTCGGGAGAATTTCATGAGTGATATCGAAGAAATTAGGTTTAATGTTTATAACCCAGTTGTTACGTACGAACATCGTGCGGCTTACGACGAAATTATGAGTAACCTGCAAGAAATTTCGCCTATTTGTAATCAGGGTAAATGTAAGGCGTTAGAAGTTACCGATGACCCTCAAAAGCAAAAACAGATCAACGACTTAATGGAGCAGGTGGAGTTCTTTTCTAAGAGCCTGAGCGGTACCACTAAGATGTTTTTCGATCAGCTCTATCGGGCCAAGGAAAGTTCAGCTGAATCGATTTCTGACTCTACCGCTCATATCAAAATTGAGATGATTGAAAGAAACCTTCTTGAACGTACTTGTGATGTTAGATGGTGGGCGCTTGAGAAAGCCTTTTACGAGTGTATTTCGCTAGCTAACGAAAGTACAGCTGCCGCGAACGCTGACAAAGCCAAAGAAGCGGGTGATAAACCGGCACGCAAACGTGGAAATAGCAGCGCGTTAGACAGCGCTGTTACATTCGCTTGTCGCCGTTTAGAAGATATTCGTAAGTCCTATACGCTGTATAGAGATTTGGTCATTGTTTCTCTAGACGGCAAAGTTATTGCAAACTCTAACGAAGAGCGGCGTTCTGAAATACTTGGTCTAGACGTTTCCCAAGAGGATTGGTTTCGTGGCGCGCTGAATACTAAGGACGGTACAGATTACTACGTTCAGGATGTGATCAGTTCCTCGCTAGAAAATGTCGATTCGCTCATATATTCAACCGCACTGCGCAAAGACGGTAATGAGCAGGGCGAGGTTATTGGCGCAATGGGTATTCTTTTCGACTTCCAAGGCGAGTCCGAAATCATACTCAATGACTACTTGCCCTTAGACGAGGACGGCTACGTACAGGACGGATACCTGTCCTTTTTCACTAACTCCGAAGGCATAGTTATAAGTTCCAGCGACGAGAATTTTATAGCCCGTGGTGTGCGTGCAGATATCCCTCGCGCAAATAGCTATCTAGCAAACGGCGGCGACACCAAGATTTCTATTGGCATCGTATGCGGTAAAAGTTCAGTGATTGTTTCTAAGCGCTCGGAAGGTTTTGACGAATACAGAGGGTTGGGGTGGATCAGTCATTTAGTGCTGCCATATTCCTCGATGTTTCAAAGGTCGGACAGTTCCCTTGATTCCGATATTTCAACTCAAGAATTGGTCAATTCCAACTTGATACCTGAAAAGAATAAATTAACTTATCAAGAAATTGAACGGAAGAAGAAAGAAATACAGCTTATATCCATTAATGGAATCGTGCTTGCTACTGATCTAGGTAATGCTGGCAAAAGTTTTATGCCCATATTCGATCAGATAACGCATACCGGTGATTCGGTTAGAGGCAGAATGGAGTCGCTGTTGTCTGAAATGTCCTCGGACATGCTTGTACAGAACCTCAAGGCGTTGGAGAACTTCAGTAAGCAGGCAGTAGATCTTATTGATAGAAATTTATTTGAGCGTGCCGCAGATGTGCGCTGGTGGTCAACGGATCACGCATTTTGGGAAGCCCTACAAAATCCAAGTGAAGAGAATTTAGATCAGGCAAGTAAGCGTCTTGGCATAATTAACGCCTCGTATACGATGTATCGAGACCTCGTTATTGCTGACTCTGGCGGCTCGATTGTGGCCACCTCTAAAGCAGAAAATAAGGATCGTTTGCAACGCATTAATGTTTCTGAGCATTCTTGGTTTCGCCAAGGTAAGCAAATTTCCGATTCGGTTGATTTTGCCGTTCAGGATGTTTGTGACAGTGAACTAGAAAACGAGAAAACTTCGCTGATTTATTGTGGCGGCATCTTGGAGAATGGCGAGCGCAAGGGCGCATCTAAGGGTGTGCTTGGTATCTTCTTTGACTGGGAAAATATCGCGCTACCGATTCTTGATGGTTGCCTACCAAGGCTGGCTAACAATGTTGTGGAAGGTGGCGCTGCATTTTATGTCAATGACCAAAGCATGGTGATTGCGTCTACCGATGTTGAAAACTTTCCTGTGGGCAGCAAGTTTGATAGCGGCGGAGAAAATGTCACATTAGAACCCGGTGATACCGCGTCAGGCTTGTTTACGCAAAATGGTCGCAGATACATTCTTGGTTCTTCTAAGACCAAAGGGTATAGAGAGTACGGTGGCTTAGGCTGGACGGCTCATGTTGTAAGAGCCATCGTCTAGCGCGCTAGAGACCATTAGATATGAATAAGACGATTGCCATTATATATGCAGCCAAATCCATTGCTACGGCGCTTGGTAAAGCGTGTGAGAGCAGTGGCGGGGTGGTTACGCTCATTGAAGCCAACCCCTCCGTCATTCACGAAGTGAAAGGTGGGAGTTTCGGCATGATACTCATCGACTATTCGGTATTGCGCGGCGAGAGTAAGGATCTGTTGACCCAGATAAGAGATCAGTCAGATCTGAGTAACGTATTTGTCAGCATATACATGCCGGCTAATGAAGACCTATCTGAAGTTACTTTATTTCCTCGGCCAGACCATGTTCTGCAAAGCCCGTTTACAGCGGCAAAAGTCAATGCCGTTGTGCGACAAGCATTTTCGTTTCCAAATGAAGTGATGTACGTGGGCGTGCGGGACAACACTGAATTGCTGCTTGCATTGCGTGAAATGGGCTACGAAGTCAGTTTTTTTGATGCACCGGAATTGGCACTGAATGCTGGGGTTGAGAAGGTGCCAGACTTTATTATTGCCGAGTATAAGTTGTCTGAGCAGACCGCCTTAGATTTACGTAAGTCACAGCTGGCATGTAGCCAGTTAAAAGACGTACCAATGGTTGTGGCTTATCAAGGCCGTGACGTGAATGAGATTGAGTCCATTATTCGTTGTGACGTAGAAGAGGTATTGCTTTCGCCATTTGCCTCAGCGGTGAATTTGAAAAAGATCCAAGACCATTTTCCGTTGCCACCGCGCGGCAAGCGTCTTAAGGCGCTGGTTGTAGATGACAGTCCTAGTGTTAGCAAAATGATTGCCTCAATGTTCAGAAAACTTGGCTACGAGGTTGAGCTTGCCGTGAACGGCTTCGATGGCTACAAAAAAATGGCCCAGTTTAAGCCCGACATTGTGACCTCAGATTACGACATGCCCGTACTGGACGGCTGGGGTTTTTGTTTGGAGCTTCGCGATGATGCTAACTTTCGCGACATACCTATTATTATGATCACCAGCAGGGACAGTCCATTAGACCGTAAAAAGGGCGAATTGCTTGGTGTATCTTCCTACTTAACGAAACCTTTTGTCTTAAGCCAGTTGAAGCACGCCATAAAGGACGCTGTCGCCAGCGCTAAGGTCGCTAAAGAACAAGAGGCCATAGCTAAATTTGTTGCCTCAGATACGCTGAAAGCGGTCACAGATATGGTGGACGGCGGCAAGAGGGCAAACATAGGGTCCGAAAAATATATCACCGTATTGTTTACCGATATTGTCGCGTTTTCTGAGAAGTGCGAGCGCTACTCGCCACGCAAGATAATTAAGCTACTCAACACCTACTTTGACCTTATGGTTGGCGTTTTGTCAGAGCACGGAGCCATCATCGATAAATTTATTGGCGACGCTATTGTTGCTCGATTCGACTCAGGGAACATCGAAACGGATGCAATTAATGCGGTTAAGGCCGCCTGGCGGATGCAGGAAAAGCTCAAAGAATTTAACGAAGAGTCCTTTGAAGAAATTCAAATCCGAATTGGCGTGAACAGCGGCGATGTCATTCTGGGTAACCTGGGTAGCAAGAGCCACAGGTTAGAGTACGCAATGATCGGCGACAGCGTGAACATTGGGCAGCGCCTAGAGAGCAGCGCACCAGCAAAAGGCTGCATGATCTCCGAAAGCACTTATGAACATGCGAAGAAACACGTGCTTGTGTCGGAACGCAAAGAGATAGAAGTTAAGGGGAAGAGCAATAAAGTGCCAGCGTATATTGTTACAGGGTTAGCCTAAGGTCGATATGTGGGCGCAATGCGTAGCTGTTCGATGGCGTGAGAAACAGCTAACGCAATAATAATTATTCAATCTAATAATTTTTGATTACATTGTTGTTTAGTTTTCGTGTATTTACATGTGATTGCAATGCAGTAAAAAATCGCTCTAGGGTTTTTGACATCGAAAAATATCGACTGGGTGGGGTAGACATGGGTTTACGCCGAGCCCGTCCGTAATCGACATTAAGAAATTCGAAATGTCATTGTGCAACCCTGCTGGCAATTCATCTAAGCGGGTTTGTACGATGAAATCCAAAATATTTCGACCGACTTCGGTCGCTTCCCCGAAGCATCCTTTAGCATTTAGAGTGGCACCAATGCGCGTTTCGCCATAATCCAATCCACGTGCATCGAAGTGGGCTCTTACGTCATCGCTAAACCAACTTTTCTGCTCCATTTGATGTTGCCACATGAGATTGGCAACCGTATTCAGTGCTTCGTCAGGCGCTATTACTATGATCAATTCACCGCCCGGTTTTAGCGCTTTCAGCGCAGCATCGATGGCGTCATTTCGATCTTCTAGATAGTAAATGGAGTGTACAAAAAGAATCAGGTCGAACTGGTCTTCAAAAACTTGTTCTCCAAACTTTTGCAAGAGCACAGCAACATCGATTTGACCTGATGCCTGCTTGTCCATGGTTTGGCTAAATTCAGCCGCCGATATTTCATTTGGTTCAATGCCGAGATAGGTAACCTGCTTCATCCTTGCCCGTGCGAATCGTAAAATGCATTCGTCGAAAGCGCCTGTACCACAGCCAACACTCAAAATAGCATTGGCGTCTTGCGACATCTTGGCGACGATGTTCGCTTCGAGCCAGCTCAAAAGCCCCAATCGCTGATCACTGTTGGCTTCAAAAATTTCTAGGCACTTGGCGTAATAACTGTCATCTAAAGGATGTATTTGCGCTAGGTCTGTAACTGCTCGGTCAATCGACCCAATTATCTTGTTTTGATGTGACGTATACAAATTCATAGTTGAAACTATTTCCCAAAATCAGCGCTTATGCATAAAAGTACGGTCGCTTGAGCACCGATAGCGTATACTAACAGAATTATTGAGAAGGTTACTGAGGGAGTGTGAATCTTCTCACTTTCAAACAAGCGTAATCTTTTGATGATTACAATAAGAATTAAACAAATTGGTGCAAAGCTATGAGTCGACCCCTTCCTGCTGCGGCAGATGCAGACACCTTTGACCGGAGTTGTGCCCACTGGAGTGCCGACGGTCGTGAGGGTATGGACAACTTTTATACCTATGCAACCGTCGATTACAGGCATTTGGCCGGTTTGATTGATTGGACTGCTTTGATGGCCTCGTTGACGAAGCAAGCAGGTGTTCTGCAGTTAGCAGACATCGCATGCGGCAGTGGTAAATTTCCGGCGGCGCTAATAGAACATACAACCTTGCCTGAATTGATGGACGCAGAAGGTAAATCCATTCAAGTGCTTTACGACCTTTTGGACCCCAGTACCTTTGCCATCGAGGAAGCGGCAGCAGTACTCAAGTCGCCTTTTGTAGAACGCGATCACTATTGCTGCAGACTGCAAGACTGGCAGCCCAAGCCGGGCACCTATGATCTGAGCTGGGCAATTCACGCACTTTATTGCGTTCCAGCCGAGGAGATGAACGAATGCATATCAATCGTAAAAAGTGGCATGGGGGCCAATGGCATCGGTATCGTGGCTCAATCTAACCGCAGTGGACACTATATCCGCTTTTATGAACATTTCTTAGACAGCATCCACGGTGGCAACGGTACGCTTTTCAGCGCTGCCGAAGACGTAGATAAAGCCGCAGAAAATGTTGGCTTTCAGAGACAAAGCCGGACGCTGAATTATGACACCGTAATTGACGAAAATGATCGTCAAGCGCTCGAATCCTACCTTCAACGTTGCGCTTTTGATGACTCTATATCTTTGGATCAAATGTTGGATAGCGGAAGCCTAGGGCAATACTTGGCCAGTACCAAAACGCAGGGCGCCTATCGTTTTCAGCAATCTGTTGACGTTATAGTATTCGGCAACGATTTGTCCTCGTTCAATTTTTGGATGCAAGGCGAGTGATAGAGCCTACTGACTCGCCGCCCCAACCAGAGTCATACGAGTATTTGTCCAAAGCTCAACAGGCAAGCGAAGACGTTGCCTCGCAGTGGGACCAAGACAACCAGCAATGGTGGAATTGGTATATGACGCTGGCGGATAATGAGCGTGATCAAAATAGTTTGGCCATTAAGCCCGCGCCGTTTAGCCTACAATCACCTATTGAAATTGACGAATCAACACTCGGACAGATACAGGGCGCACTTTCAGTGCCCTACGAATTGTCTGCGGATGCGATTGAGCAATTTACCCGGGAAGGTTACATCAAGCTCAAAAACGTCATCGACCCTGACCACCTAACGCTTCTCAGACATCGCATTAACAGTATCCTAATTGACGCCCTGGGCGCTGAGCCTGGTTTAGCTTTTCGAAGTGAGGAGATGATGTGGCTTCACGATGAGCTGGTGCGACATTTTGTCTTGAGCAAGCGCATCGCGCAAATTGCGAGCGAGCTCCTAGGTGTGCAAGCGGTTCGTTTGTATCACGACAATGCATTATCTAAAGAGCCTGGCTGTGGGCGCACACCCTGGCATTATGACTACCATCACTTTCCTATCGATAGTCAAAATGTTTGCACCGCCTGGATTCCGTTGCAACCCATTCCAAGGGAAATGGGACCGCTTGCATTTGCGGCAGGCATAGAAACCTACAAACTTGTTAAAGACCTGCCTTTTAACAAATTTGATTCAAGCTATGATCAGCAGCTAAGCCAAATTTTTGCCGATAGGCTGATTCCCATTGATGATGGTAGCTTTGATTTAGGTGAAATCAGCTTTCACCACACCTTATCGTTTCATACCGCCGGCGCCAATAGGACTAACGAATCACGCATGGCATTAGCGACAACCTATTTTGAAGACGGTGCGCGTCTTGTCTCAAATCCGACCATGATCTCGGGTGAGTTTCACAAATTTATGCCAGCAATCGAACCAGGCGACACCATTAACAGTGCATACAATCCTGTATGCTATTCATGCGCTGATTAACTCGCAAATGAGAATGTTATGAGTAGGTCTTTATGAATAGGTCTGAAAAACCAACGTTTGGTATTAGTCTTGCGGATTCACCGCGCTTAATGACGATGATCGCGCTCATTATCGCGGGAGAGGCGATATTCTCCCTACCGTTTCACGTAACCCGGTTCTTTCGTCCCACATTCTTGGAAGTGTTCGAGTTCAGTAACATGCAGTTGGGGCTTGTTCAAGCTTCCTATGGCGTGATTGCAATGTTGGCCTATTTTCCAGGTGGGCAGCTCGCCGATATGTTTTCTGCCCGCAAACTCCTAGCGGCCTCGCTTATCGCGACAGGGCTTGGCGGACTCTACTTTGCGCAGATTCCAACCTACCAAGGCCTGCACTTACTCTTTGGCTTTTGGGGGTTTACCACCATCCTGTTATTTTGGGGTGCGCTGATTCGAGCAACACGCGAGTGGGGCGCGGTCTCAGCACAAGGCCGCGCTTTCGGCATATTAGATGGTGGCCGCGGGTTATTCGCGGCGTTGATTGGCGTGATCGCGGTTTTTGTCTTACGTAGTTTTTTTCCTGACGATGTGGCAATGGCCACGGATGCGGAGCGCATTTTAGCGCTCCAGTATGTGATTTATTGCTATACGCTTTTCACATTTTTGGCAGTGCCTTTAGTTTGGTTGTGCGTGCCTGAACCGGCAGTGGACCTGGTCAACGCGAATTTAATCGCCAACAGGGCAGGTCTGGTAAAACGTACGATTGATGTCATGAGATTACCAACCGTTTGGTTACAATCACTCATTATTGTAGCGGCCTACGTGGGGTACAAGGGCATCGACAATTATTCTCTGTTCGCCTATACGGCATATGGGTTAAATGAAGTGGAGGCCGCTGAGTTGACTGCCTACAGCGTTTGGATACGTCCGCTTGCCGCCGTTAGTGCTGGTCTTCTGGCGGACCGTATTTTGCCGTCCCGGGCAACAGCCTTATGCTTTGCACTTATGATATTTTGTTTTGGATTTCTTTCCTTCGACACCCCGAATGTGTCCCTGATTTGGATTCTGTTCGCTAATGTGATTGTCACGAGTGCTGCAGTATTTGGGCTGCGCGGCATCTATTTTGCGATGTTCGAGGAGGGTCAAGTGCCGGCCCTCGAAACGGGTACCGCGACGGGGTTGGTTTCTGTCATTGGTTTTACGCCGGATATTTTCATGGGTCCTATGTCTGGTTGGATTTTGGACCGCTCTCCGGGTTTGCAAGGTCATCAAGACTTTTATCTTTTGATGGCCTGCGTTGCATTTCTCGGACTACTTGCAAGCGTGTTGTTTGGTCTTCTTGCAAGAAAGCCTGTTCGCAGCTGAAGCAAAAATTCTATGGAGCAACAATTTACTAGCAAGCGGCTAACAACTAACTAACAGCTAACTAACACCTAAGGCGCAAACAAACGCGCGCTAGAATTGTCCGTAATTTGTATAACTTATAACGTTGATTGAACTAAACTCTGTCGAAGGCAAGGTCACTCGTTCTTTATCTTTGTATTACGTTCTTCGTGTTCAATTTTCTGTAAACTAAACACAGCTGGTTATTCGATTGCATTCACTTGCGCTTGTGCAATTTAGCATCCCTACACATCCACCCCTTAAAAGCGTTGGTTTTAGATTGACCAACGTAGCGAGTCTAATTAATGCTTGAAACAATGAGTGATTCTCAAAATATGTTCGAAGACGACGTGATTAATGGGCTTTCTCAAGTCCCAAAAACTATTCCTTGCCGATGGCTTTATGACGAAAGGGGCTCAGAACTTTTTGAGGACATTACCGTGCAGCCGGAATATTACCCGACCCGCACAGAAACGTGCATTTTGTCGCAATACGCTGCAGAAATCGCAGCGCACGTAGGCCCTCACTCAACAGTGGTTGAGTATGGTGCTGGTGCCTCGGTCAAAACCCGCATACTCATCGACGCGCTCGAAGAACTCAGTACTTACATACCCATTGATATCTCAGCAGAATTTTTGCAGACCAGTGCTGCTTCACTGCAGGAAGACTATCCAAATCTTAATATTGAGCCAGTTGTTGCTGACTTTTTATCCACCGTCGATTTACCTGAAAAATCAGGCGGGGGAGCTCGGGTCGGTTTCTTTCCTGGGTCTACTATCGGTAATCTTGAGCGCGCAGAAATAACGGGCTTCATGCAGCGCGCACGTGAGGATCTAGGTGCAGGTGCACAATTTGTGTTGGGTGCCGACTTGAAAAAAGATCCCAATATTCTAATTCCAGCCTATGACGATTCCGCCGGTATTACGTCTGAGTTCAATCTCAATTTGCTCAGGCGGATCAATGGAGAGTTGGACGCCAACTTTGATGTAGCCTCTTTTAATCATGAAGCCAGATGGAACAATGATGATGCAAGAATAGAAATGCATTTGGTCAGCGAGCGAGACCAATCTGTTGAAATATCAGGCAAAACATTCGATTTCCGACAGGGTGAAACCATTCATACCGAAAACTCTAGAAAGTTCGAGATTGATGCTCTTAAAACACTCATCGGGCAGTGTGGCTGGCAAATGGCAGATAGCTGGGTGGACAAAGACAGTCTCTTTTCGGTGTTGTTATTCAAGGCCATTTAGAATTTGAAACGCCTTATTGCCAGAAGCCGTGGCAAAAGTTGGCGAGCACGCGAATAGGCAAAGGTGTTTTGCTAGATATAACGAAGCGGTTAAGATTTTTGCTGCTTGACCCATCTTTAAAAAATGTGTTTTGTTAACCAAATCTTCAAAAACACATTAAACAAGGGGTTTAGCGATGGGACGATTGGACGGCAAGGTTGCTTTAATCACCGGAGGGGCGCGTGGCCAAGGTGCAGCGGAAGGCAAACTGTTTCGGGCTGAAGGTGCCGAAGTCTATCTGACAGATGTGTTAGTTGACGAGGGTCTTGAAACTGCCGCCGAAATTGGTGCCACGTTTATAGAACATGATGTGACTGATAGCGACGCTTGGAGCGCAATTGTTAAACGCATTGAAAACGAACATGCACATCTTGATGTGCTGATCAACAATGCAGGTATTTTTCATATGATGGGTATGGCGGATACGGAGAGGGCGCTCTGGGATCGCACGATAGCAATTAATCAGACCGGCGTTTTTCTCGGTTTGCAGGCTGTCGCAGCTATTATGACACGCCAGAAATCAGGGTCAATTATCAACATCTCATCTATCGCCGGTTTACGCGGCGCTGGCGGCGCATTTGCTTACGGTGCCAGTAAGTGGGCGGTGCGCGGTATGACGAAAAGTGCCGCGCAAGAGTTGTCGCCGCATGGTATTCGTGTCAACTCGATACACCCCGGTATTATCGAAACAGCGATGGTTGATGAATTTAGCCGCAAAGGAATCAATGAGAGCGTGCGTGATCAAATTCCCATGGGCCACTATGCGGATGCTTTAGAGGTCGCCAATCTCGCGCTGTTCTTAGCCTCCGATGAAAGCACTTACTGCAGTGGCTCGGAATTTGTCGTTGACGGCGCCATGACCGCCTAAAAAAACAAAGTAAGGAGCGCACGTCATAAATCAGCTCATAGATGCGGTGCTCATCCGTGTAGCCGGAATAATCATTTCGGCCGTTGCTTTGTATTTCTTGGACCGTAGATTTGTCTGATGATCATAGCCATCCTACGAGCTATGGTTGGCGAGGGGACTAGATAAGAGGTGATTGTCTTTGAGGTTACATACACCGTTTTACGTACTGGTTACGGCAGTGGGCAACAGTCGTCAATCGTTGTTATTTAAAAAG
>Ga0075468_10000705_pt1 | contig 13684 bp, 15 predicted proteins | sample DEB08_DNA_12_FD_77578 | JGI IMG/M metagenome (GOLD analysis project Ga0075468, IMG submission 77578) | Aqueous microbial communities from the Delaware River and Bay under freshwater to marine salinity gradient to study organic matter... | ecosystem: Environmental > Aquatic > Marine > Coastal ...
TCTGGATTGTGGAGGCACAGAAAAAAATGTTTTCCAAACGATTCAGATACACACAGTATGCCACAATTTCAAGGTTTTGAAAAGGATGAGAACTCGTTAACATCATTTATGCAAAAGATGTTAATGGATTTTGATAAGGATGCTAAAATGAAAGATGAGCTATTTGACCAATTAAAACAACAGAATAAGATTATTCAGGATATGATACCACGATTGGGAAATAATAACAACAATAAATTCAATATTAATTTATTCCTCAATGAGAATTGTAGAGAGGCTATTAATATGACTGATTTTATAAATTCACTTTCGATACAAATTGAAGATCTTCAATTTACAAAGAATAATGGTTTGATTGAGGGAGTAAGTTCAATATTTTTAAATGGGTTGAAACAATTGGATACATATAAGCGACCAATACATTGCACTGATATGAAACGAGAAACGCTTTATATAAAGGATAACAATGAATGGGAACGTGATATAGGGAAGCATAAATTAAAAGAGGCAATAAGTGATGTCGCAACCAAACAAAGAAAAGCAATAACTGAGTGGGAAGAGAGCAACCCAGCATGGTTTGCTACAGAAACAGGTAAAGACGAGTATATCAAGTTGATTCGCTCGGTAATGGCAGACGTCAATGGTCTGCCAAATGAAAATAAAATAATTAAGAGTATTGCGAAAGAGACCATAGTTCATAAGGAAATTACCGGAGAATTGTAAAAAGTTGAATAGTTATAAGTCATAACTATATTGTTTTATAAATAATGGCGAATCGTATGGACGATATCAAATACCTAGTTATGGTTGTTTTCATTCAAATTATCAGCGTATCATTTAACATAGTAACGCTTTATTTCGGTAGATATATTATGGATAATGACGAGTTTATATTTAACGTGATTACGAAATATATCATATTTTCCGCAATCGTTTTATATTTTATATGTTTACCTATAATTATTTCAAATAGATATATCGTATATATTGAAAAACATAATGATATGAAAAATTAGATATCTGAGAAGTATTGATCTAATATATATTTGTTTTGCTTTGTGTCTTCATAACCCTTGTTGTATAGTTGTATAAGACCATCTTTTGAATATTTTTTTAGCGTGAATATATCACGTATATGGTAACCCCACATATCGGATGATATTGTGAAATAAGTATGTATCGATGATGGTGGAAATTCGAATAATCCACCATCAAAAAATAACGCATCGTCAATCTTACATAGAGCGTTCCCAGTTACAAATGGAATATGTGAGCTTGCGAAACAATATGTGATAGCCTCTTCTATATCGTGTATATTGTTAATTATTATATGTTTTAGACCGTTTATATTTAAAACTGATGTTGCTATGTTTAGTCGCGATAAATCAAAGTCGGTGGTCTTATAACCTGATAATAATAGTCGTTTTAGTGAATATTGAATATCGAATAGTGTGCGCGCGTTAGAAGTGTCGGAGTCTTGAATATTTAAATATGACTGTGAATAATTAGTCATTATGTCATCAACAATTGTGTTAATATTTCCATTATAAATCATGGGCAGTGATGCCCACGCCCCCGCAGATGCTCCAATTATTGTGTAATCTGTTGTATCGTAATTTTGTTTAATATAGCTTATAATTCCTAGAAGATAAAAGCCACCTAAACCAGCAGGCGCAATCGAAATAATTTTGTTATTTTTATTGGTGTTAGTAAATTGACTAACACTATTCAATGACGCATACGAAATAAAAGCTAATGCGCATTGAATTTGTAATAATATGATTATAAACTGTATCTTCATATTATATAGTAGTTTAATTATTAGGCGAGTACCAATATTTAATAATAACTTCATTTTCGTTCCAGAAACATATTTGCTCGTTACTACATTCACCGTCCCAGTCTGTAGCATTATTGAGCGATGTTGATTTTTTTACAATATATGATGGAATACACAAACATATATATGAACTTGGTGCAACTGCCGAATAATGAACGTTGTAAGTTTTACCCCCTACTACATTATACATTATAAATGTAGCTAATAGAGTGTTAATAATATTATAAGACTTCATACATGTAAATATAAATGATTATTTAAATGTATTTGATATGATATTTACCAGCTGCTGAAGCCACCACCACCCATGTCGTTCGCGGCCATAGGTTCCATTGTAGGGATGTTGGCATTTTCGAGAGGAGTTTGAGTATCGGCATACATATTGTTGAAATCCACGTTCCCTTGCTGCTGCTGCTGCTGCTGTTGCTGCTGCTGAGGCATCGTGGTGAGCGACCGGTCGTTCGGAAGAATGCTGGCGGTATTGATGTGGTCGGCTTGGCTTGGTTGGTGCTGGTTAACAATGGGTTGTTTTACCTTAATGTTAGCTGTTTCGGAGCCCGACGAGGTTGTTCCGTTCCACAGGTCCATACTTCTCTCTAGTAGTATGTTGAGTTTGGCGCCAAATTTGGTTTGCATTGTTGCCAATATTAGAATGAACGGTAGTAGGAAGTTTGTGGGATAGAACTTGTGATATTCGCTTCCACTGTAAGTGGGGACAAAGCGAATTATTTTATCAGAGAACCAAATTAATCCTAGAAGTAATATTATCTGCCCAGTTGATTCTAATAATATTTCTAAACTACCCTTACTATCGTCCTCTTCTGGAATAAGATGTTTCACAGCTTTAAGAATAATTAAGATAGGAATTATTGCCATTAATCCATATTGAAACATATTAAACATTTCACCCTTGTTTGCGTCATCAAAATTAAATACGTGGTTGATAAATGATGTAGCATCATTGGGGCTTTCTTTTATAGTTTCGGAGAGTTTATCCATATGTTTTATAAAAAGAAATTAAAAATATTATTACTAATATTAGTATTATGTTGAAAACCGCGCTAAATAATCTAAAGATTCGCAAATACGACGGAGATAATGTGTATCATGAAGAAAACCAATATCTTAACTTGATTCAGGATATATTGCGAGAGGGTAGTATGGTGAATGGTCGCAATGGTAACGCATTGACCGTTTTTGGAAGCGCAATGCATTTTACATTGGAAGGAAACGCTCTCCCAGTGCTTACCAGTAAGAAGGTGGCTTGGAAGACGTGTATGAAGGAGTTGCTCTGGTTTATTAGTGGTTCAACCGATAATACCCTACTAAAAGAGCAAAATGTTAAAATTTGGAACGGGAATGCTTCGCGAGAATACCTTGACAGTATTGGGATGGTTGAGCGCGAAGAGGATGACCTTGGTCCCGTATATGGTCATCAATGGAGACATTTTAATGCTACATATAAAAGTTGTAAGGACGATTACAACAATCAAGGTGTAGACCAACTGAAATATATTATCAATTCTCTAAAGGACCCAGTTAAACGATATTCGCGACGTCTAATTATGTCTGCGTGGAATCCGTGTCAACTGGCGGAGATGGCGCTGCCACCTTGCCATGTATTGGTCCAGTTTAATGTATTACCAGGCGACAAATTATCGTGTAGTTTATTTCAGCGGAGCGGTGACGTGGGATTAGGTGTTCCGTTTAACATCGCATCATACAGTATGCTTACGCATATTATCGCGCATCAATGTGGGCTCGTTGCTAGCGAGTTCAACTATCATTTAGGGAATTGCCATATATACGATGACCATATTGAATCGGTTAAATTACAACTAAATAGGAAACCATATAAGTTCCCGGTGATTAATATTAAAAGGAAGCCTGAAAATATCGAGGATTATGTAATAGATGATTTTGAATTGATTGATTATAACTGTCACTCGCAAATAACAATGGATATGCGGAAATAATTTAGAAAGAAGATATTATTAATTAACAATGAGTGGAAGTGCAGCATTATCGGCAGCTAAGCGACGACGGGGTGGAAGTGAGGTCACTCCTCAATCTCAACCTCAACCTCGCGGTGATAATGTAAAATCACCGGCGGTCCAATTAACACCCTTACAAATTCTTAACCAGCACCATAATAAGCTAGACCTGCTCTATAAGCGCCAAGAACGCATAAATACCGTCCTAAATATTACTGATGATGCCGATGTAGATAGTAGTATCATAGATAGACTAGATAATGTAGAGGGACTTCTAAACATAGATAGCGTTAAGAAACCTAGTGGTTTAGTTGATACTAATAACCAACTAAATGAGTATGCTGAACAAATCAAGGAACTTAAAGATATAATTATGAACGTTCAAGCTCATTCCATTAAAGTGAGTCTTGAGTTAGCAAATATTAAAATGGAGATACACTCGTCTAGTGATAATATGGTAGAAGACGAGACGGCATCGCAAGACGAGACGGCAGCGCAAGACGAGACGGCATCGCAAGACGAGACGGCATCGCAAGACGAGACGGCAGCGCAAGACGAGACGGCATCGCAAGACGAGACGGCAGCGCAAGACGAGACTACCGTTATAGGTGGCGAAACATTTTAATTCAAACAATATAAGAATGGTTGTATATTATAATTATGACTGAACACGCTGTGATGGTAAAACAAACAGATTTGTCCTATGTATATGATAGCGATGATGATAAAATTAGACAAAGACGTATACGAAATAGGAAAGAAAAACAAAAAAAAGAGAGGCGGGTAGTTCGTAAGCGTAAACGATGCGATTCTTGTGGAATGGTAATAACCGGGTCGTCATATATTACATTTGATGTTACAACAGACGATACTTCAGACGATATTATATATGTCTGTTTACCCTGTGTAGTGGACGGCGAATCTGATGGTGATTCCGTTTAGTATTTAAAGTAATAAAATTGATTATAATATTAAAAGTATTATTATAATAAATAAAATGAAGCTACAGCTAAAGAATAAGGAGCGGATCACGCAATTCATCATATTGTTTCAAAACTTAAAAGCGTTTTCAGAGCACGTTATTTTGCACGCAAGTAAAAGTGGATTGTTTATGCAAGGTATGGATTCAAGTCAGTCCAGCTGTTTTGAAGCTAAATTAACAGCTTCGTGGTTTGATAGTTATGAATATAATTTAGAAGACGAAACAACGTCGTTCGGAGTGAGTACGCAAATAATCCAAAAAATACTTGGAATATATCAAGATAAGCAAGAGGTTGAGATGAATGTTGATGAGAATATGGAAAATTTGTTCGTATCATTTAGTGAAAATAATGAAGTATTGGATAAATATTTCGAAATCCCATTGATGGATATTGACCATGAAATGTTAGAAATCACAAATGAGGAAAGTGAAGTAGATATTATAATGGAAAGTAAGCAATTTTGCGAATTAGTGGCACAACTTCAAATTTTCCACGATAAATTGGTCCTACGATTTACGGAGACACAGGTTATGTTTTTAGCATCTGGCGCCGATGGAACTATGAAAGTGAATATTAATTTAGATGATTTTATTGAATACGCGATTCAAGAGGATTATGAATTGAAACAGGCATATAACTTGCGACACATATCTATGATGTGTTTATTTGGTAAATTAAATAAGCAATGTATTATGGCATTTCATAAGAGTCGTCCTATGGAAGCCCGATTTAAATTAGAGGAAGAAAGTTATGTGGTGTTTTATCTTGCGCCAAAGTTAGATGAGTAATTATACCAAATTAAAAGTATTTATTAAAAGTAACTATGAAATTTCTGTTGATAATGTTGATATTCGTAATTGTATTATTTTTATATCTTCATATTTTTTTCCACATTAAAACAAGCAATGATTTGGAAGTATATGAATGTGAAACATCTGACAAGGATAAATTAGAGGAAATATGCGGAATACGACAGCCCGTTATTTTTAATTATTATGATGACACGATTCAAAACGATTGTGATATGAAGGAGCTTATTGAAAAGTATTCATCGTTTGACTTTAAAATAAGAAATGTAAAGAGAGACATATCCGACGAAGAGGAGTTGTATATTCCACTGAAACTAAGCGACTTACAGAATGTATTACAAGGCGACAAAGAAGGTAAATACATAACAGAGAGAAATGCCGATTTTTTAGAAGAAACTGGCCTGGATAAGCAGTTCAAATATAATGATTCGCTAATTAAACCGTATATGTCGGTGTCGCGAGAGTATGACCTGATGACAGGGTCAGCGAGAGCAACCACACCGTTTCGGTATAATCTACATTACAGAAGCTATTTCAATGTGATGAGCGGAACTATAAAAATAAAAATGGCACCACCTAAATATTCCAAATTTATGCACGAAGTAAAAGACTATGATAATTATGAATTTAGAAGTGAAATAAATCCATGGGCCGCATCAGAAGAGCACAAGTCAGATTTGGATAAGATAAAGTGTTTAGAAATAGATTTGACCGTTGGTCAATTGGTTTATATACCTCCTTATTGGTGGTATAGTATAGAATATTCAGACAATTCTGTAGTGGCTTGTTATAAATACCATACATATATGAGTTTATTATCAATATCTCACCACAAGCTTCTTGCTTTATTACAGAGTCAAAACATTAAAAGAAATCCCTATTTAAATATAATAAAAGATACTAACATAAATGTGGAGACAGATAGCACGAGCGACCCCGAATCGAATGGTACAAACGATTCCTCCAAAGAAGAGTGATTCTGATATAGTCGTTGATATTCTTAAACAAAAGACCTTTGTTGATAAGAAAGCAACAATTAAAGGGACAAAAATGGACGTGAAAGAACCACCCACAGGCGTTGAAGGATACCGAAGCATGACACTTCGGGATGGTGAGCCGAATGAAAATATTGTTGAGTGGATTAAACGAAACTATTTACTTTATATGCCTTAGATTGAGTGTTAAATAAGTGTGATGGTGTTAACATTCTCACAGAAATAAGTAACATAATAATTGGGAACGAGAGACAAATGATTATATATGGCATATATAATCATATTAATGTGTGTTTATATGTAACTTAGATTTCTATTAAACGTCAGTTTTTTCTGGTGTCGTTTTTTTGTTTTTGACTTCTTTTGTTTTTTGGTTTTACATTTCCGTTTATTATCACGAAGTTTGTATATCTTGGTTGCCGCGTTTGATGGAAGTTTAAAGAAGTCAGAATATGATTCTCCAAAATGTTTTGTCATATTTGGAGATATTATTTTTATAACATCCTCGGGAATCTGGTTATAATCACCCGAATATAATTCATTGTCTCTGTGTTTTATCCTTACATTTTGTGTATCTAAAAATTTAATAAATAGGTTGAGGTCAAGATTGTCATCAAGAGACGCCATAAATGGGTATTTTTTGCTTGTCAGATTGAATGAGCTGATTGCGTTATCAGGGTTCAATATTTCAATAAGGTAATAGTGCCAATTATCGTGCGGAGTTGTCTCTCTGAACGTTTCAACCGCATATGTATTTTTAGGTATTGTTTGATATTCGTTGAATGTTTTGCCCTCGACAAGAGTAGTTAATTTATAACTAATGTTTTCATTATCACCCTTGTATACATTCTTCCAGCGTATTCCTTTGGTTTCATTGTTATGAATATTTATTTTCATTGGTTCCAAAAAGTAAAAGGCTGGGTCTATAATCATAAGTTCGTGGTCATTTATTAATATAACAACGGCAACATGGCTAACGTCTAGGAAGTCTGGCGAGTAATACATTTCGGGTATTGTAGCTGGTATTAAGTATGATTTAATCTTGTGTTTTTTCAATAGCTTTTGTAAATTGATTGACATAGCAACGCAATTGCCACACCCATAAAGTTCTTGTGATTCCTTTGAATTTTTCCCGAACATATAGGGGAACGTCGAATATGGACACTCTAAAATATTTTGAATGAGAATACTTTGGACCAGGTCATCGTCTATATCTATATGATTTATGTAATTTTTATTAAAATGTTCTAATTTCATAGGGTAATACATTATAAATTAAAATGATATTATAAATTAAAATGATATTATAAATTAGATTCCGAATTAAAACATTGATTTGTGAGGTAAAATAATAGTAGCGCTGGTAGGTTTGTCACACACTATCATATCTATTTCGTCGATGTTATTCGTAATGTATACAGGTGCAACGGGGGCTTGAATCATAAATATAAATTCCAGCATATGTTTGACAATATTACTATTTATCAGTATTATGCTTTTATCTAGAAACTGGTGTTTTTGTGTTTTTAGATTACCAATAAAGGCTGACATTCTTAAACTGTATATTAGAGGGATGTATCCAACATTGCTTGTATCGAAAATGAACGTGAACATTCTTTTTTTATTATACAGGCTCACCCATTGCAATAAAAAATCGTCAAAATCTTTGTCGTTTTCTACTTGCGAATTCAACGTAACGGTTACTATTGAGTGGGACTCGTAACGCGTATAATCATATACAGCAAACATATATAAATTAATTAATATAAAAGAATGATTACAGTATAACTTATTATGAGTGTAGAAGGAGAATCGATTGGAATTGATTTAGGAACCACTTATTCGTGTGTAGGCATCTGGCAAAATGACCGTGTTGAAATCATCGCGAACGATCAAGGAAACCGCACCACTCCGTCTTACGTGGCATTTAATGACAAGGAGCGTCTTATTGGCGACGCTGCTAAAAACCAAGTATCGGTAAATCCAACGAATACGATTTTTGATGCTAAGCGTCTCGTTGGACGTAAGGTTTCCGACGAGGCTGTTCAATCGGACATGAAGCATTGGCCGTTTGTCGTAGAGCCGGATTCTGACGACAAACCACTAATTAAGGTGACCTATAAGGAGGAGCTAAAGTCATTTACTCCTGAGGAGATTTCCTCCATGGTTCTTATTAAGATGAAGGAGATTGCCGAGGCTTATATTGGGAAGGATGTGAAGAATGCGGTCATTACGGTTCCGGCATATTTCAATGATGCGCAGCGACAGGCCACCAAAGATGCGGGCGCGATTGCTGGTATGAACGTGCTGCGTATTATCAATGAGCCGACTGCCGCCGCAATTGCGTATGGACTCGACAAGAAGGAGGAGGATGAGAAGAATGTTCTGATTTTTGACCTTGGTGGTGGAACGTTTGATGTGTCGCTTCTTACGATTGAGGAGGGTATTTTCGAAGTAAAGGCCACTGCGGGCGATACTCATCTGGGCGGCGAAGACTTTGACAATCGTATGGTAACTCATTTTGCGCAAGAGTTCAAGCGAAAGTGTAAGCTTGATATTACCGACAACGCGCGGTCGATGCGGAGGCTGCGAACTGCGTGTGAGCGAGCGAAGCGAACGCTGTCTTCGGCAACGCAGGCGCATCTGGAGATAGATTCGCTTTTTGAGGGAACCGATTTTAACACGACGATTACTCGCGCGCGCTTTGAGGATATGAATATGGACTATTTCAAGAAGTGTATGGAGCCAGTTGAAAAGGTCCTTCGCGATGCCAAGATGTCGAAGGGTCAAGTTCACGAGATTGTCATGGTTGGAGGGTCTACGCGCATCCCTAAGGTCCAAAAGATGCTGAGTGACTTCTTTGGTGGCAAGGAGCTGTGTAAGTCAATTAATCCGGACGAGGCGGTGGCCTATGGTGCTACGGTTCAGGCAGCAATTCTTAGCGGTAACAACAAGTCGGAGGCGCTACAAGATGTACTGCTACTTGATGTTGCTCCGCTGTCGCTTGGACTGGAGACCGCTGGAGGTGTAATGACCCCGCTTATCAAGCGAAATTCATCGATTCCAACGAAGAAGAGCCAGACATTTTCTACCTACTCCGATAACCAGCCAGGGGTTCTGATTCAGGTATATGAGGGTGAGCGCGCCAAGACACAGGATTGTAATTCGCTCGGCAAGTTTACTCTCGAGGGAATTCCGCCTATGCCCCGCGGACAACCTCAAGTGGACGTAACATTTGATGTGGATGCCGACGGCATTCTTAATGTATCGGCGGTTGAAAAGTCTACAGGCAAGGAGGAGAAGATCACGATCACAAACGACAAGGGGCGTCTGAGCGCAGACGATATCGAGAAGATGGTCGCGGATGCGGAGAAGTTTAAGGACGAGGACGCGAAAGTTCTGCTATTGATGGAGGCTAAGAACAAGTTGGAGACCTATGTTTATTCTACGGAGGGTATGCTAAATGACGAGAAAATGAAGGTTCCTGATGAGGCCAAGGAACCGATTCAGAGTAAGATTGATGAGTTTAAGGCATGGATGAACGACGAACACGACGAACCAAGTGAGTATGATGATAGATATAAGGAGCTTGAGGAGCTCGCCAAGCCAATTTTCGACGAAATGATGAAACAGAATATGGGCGGAATGGGTGGAATGCCCGGAATGCCTGATATGGGCGGAATGCCCGATATGGGCGGAATGCCCGATATGGGCGGAATGCCTGATGTTCCAGAAGTTCCGGAAGATGAGCCTAAGATTGAAGAGATTGATTAGGAATACAACGTTTGATGTATTAGTCTGGAAGACCAACCGATACCGTCACCTAAAACAACCGTAGAATTAAATAAAGTAATGCCGATTATTGCGGCTGCTGATATATTGCCTTCGTAGCTGCCCGCCTGCATTAGTATTCCTGCGACCGAACAAATTAATAAACTAAAACAACATATTATCGTTTTGAATAATGTTTTGTTTCCCAATATATTGTTTTGTAACAGCGTTAGCGGCCACATAATGGCGCCAACAACGAGTAATAAAACCAAAACTTCATACATTGGATTATTTAAAAACTTATAGCTTAATAACCCCTTTTTTGGTGGATTATTACGAACACTAATCATCCATACCACGAATCCAATCGCTGATATAATTTGTAGAGGAATCAGCGCATAGATGCTTTTTATATTCAACCCTAACCAATACTTCGATTGAACATATGATTCATTATTGGTATCTATAGAAAATACATAGTAATAGGCGGCGAATAAAACCAACGCACCAATCTCATTAATGTGATTATTGCGAATGTTAATCATATTAATATATTCATAAAAAATTATTTTATAAAAATCTATTTATTTACCCATGGTTTACAATTGAAATTATAGTCTATTCTATCTTTTATATTTGGCTTATCCATATTATTTGGTAGTTCTATTTTATTTAATGGTAGTTCTCCATTTACTAAATTTTTATTTATGTATGTACATTCAAATACGGCAGGAACATAGAACCCGTCATAACAATATAATACCTGATTATTATTGTTTGCGTGAAAATGAACAAGATAATGGGTTTCTGTTATTTTTTCAAGAATCTTCCATTTTGTTATAATGTCTACAAAGTGAAATTCTATAACAATTTGGGAGATTTTTTTAAAATCATTATTTGTTAAGTTTTCAAGGAATGTATATTCGCCTCCTTCGATATCCATTTTTAAGAAAACATTATTATATATTTGAATGCTGTCTTTCAGATTAGTAGTTTTTTCACTATTAATATTGCTAATATTTTTAGGAATGTGCGTTATTAATTCTTCAGACGAACATATATCGGTTGCCGAATTACATTCTCCGTCATACGCCATACATTTAATATTATACCGCTCTGTTACATCTTTCTCAAAGGTTATATCGCCTCCAATACCTGCTGAAATAAGAATATCATAGTTATTAAAATCACTACATATGACATAGCCACCATCGTTGTGTTCGGTATTACCGCCTATACGGGACATATTAGAATATTCATATACGGTAAGACAATTAAAAATCAATTCTTTTGTTACCGATGTAAATATTTTATCATTAACGCGTTGTGGTATTAGAATAGAATACATTTATATTACAAAGTAATTAAGTATTTAAATATATTTATAATTAATAAATGAGATAGTTGATAATTATGTAAAAGCTATTAAAATTAATATACTAAATTCAAAACTTAAATTAAAACATATTTGTATATACAATGTTGTTCCTCCTGTTCAAAAATATAATACATATGAGAATAAGGAATATCCATACTTAGGTAGTGACGAAGATAGAAAACAATATGTATTATACTTTAATAAAATCTTTAAAAAAAATGTAATGAAAATAAGTGGATTTTTTTTGATATTTATAACAAATATACAGACAAATTTGGTTATTTAAATAAAGAACTTAGCGATGGTAATGTTCATATTAATAATGGTGTATATATTCAAGAGTTCATAACAAATACATTAATGTGAATATTTGTATAAAGTTAAAATTACATAAATTAATATCGTAATGCTATTCGAACCATCAGATAGAAATTATAGTGAAACAACTACTATTAATTCCACAATAATAAATCCTATTGAGAAGAAAATGTTGGTTGGTGATACGATTGAAGAGGATGATGTATTGTATACTTCAAAATACAGAACTGATAATAAGATACCAGGAATCTTGGTTTATAGTGGACAAACTTATGGAAGACACAAAGATAAGATGTTGTACAAGTGTGTTCCTAATGATAGGCGATTACCTATATTTTTAATTCCGTATTTGCAAAAAAAATCGCAGTTTAATAAGGCCAAGATTAACAAGTTTATTTTATTTGAATTTAGAGAATGGAAGGATAAACACCCACTGGCTAGTATTAGTAATACTTTGGGCGATGTTAATAATAAAGAAATATACTACGATTATCAGCTATACTGTAAGAATCTACATGTCCCCATACAAATTTTAAATAAGAAAACTACAACTGCGCTATGGGAATATAAGGATAATGATGTTTTTGACTCCTCTGATATGGAAAATCGTGAGGATAGAGATATCATAACCATTGATCCAGAAGGTTCGGTTGATTTCGATGATGCGCTAGGGATAACAACAAATACATCGGGTGATTCCGTAGTTACTGTTTATATATCAAATGTATCCGCCGTAATAGAGAGACTCGGATTGTGGGGAGATATTAGCGACCGTGTTTCTACCATCTACTTACCTTCTGAAAAAAAACCCATGCTTCCCAGCAAGTTGTCTGATAATATATGTAGTTTGTTAGAAGGGCATAGAAGAGCCGTAGTAGCAATGGACATATACATCGCCGTTTCTGGAGAGATAACCGATATTAAGTATGTAAATTGTGTAATAAATGTTAATAAGAACTATGTTTATAATCAGAAATCGTTAAATAAATATCACATATACAAGAGCCTACTGTTAATCTCTCGGACACTGAATACTAGGTTAAAATATATAGATGTTATTGATGACTCACATGACGTAGTAGCTTTTTATATGATTATGATGAATCATAATGTGGGAACTTACCTGGCTAGTAATAGGTCTGGGATATTTAGAAATGTTGATTTGAAAGTTAGAGACACAGAAGATAATGTTGCCCCCGAGATATTAAGGGACTATATAAAGATATACCGAAACGTAGAAGCAAATTATGGGGTATATTCTGACTCAAATAAGCACGATTTGATAGGGAGTGGTGTGGCGCATTATGCGCAGGTAACGTCACCTATACGCAGAATGGTAGATTTAGTCAATATAATGTTGCTTCAAAGTTATAGCGATTCCTGCGATTTGACCGACGAAGCGACTGACTTCATAACAAAATGGATATCACGTGTGGATTATTTAAACGAAACAATGAAATCAATACGACGTGTTCAAAATGATTGTAATATGTTAGATTACTGTTTAAGAAATAACGATACCGATATTGTATATAAGGGCTTTATTGTAGATTACAATAGTAAATACGATAATTATTTAGTTTATATACCGAATAT
>Ga0075468_10000720_pt1 | contig 13510 bp, 6 predicted proteins | sample DEB08_DNA_12_FD_77578 | JGI IMG/M metagenome (GOLD analysis project Ga0075468, IMG submission 77578) | Aqueous microbial communities from the Delaware River and Bay under freshwater to marine salinity gradient to study organic matter... | ecosystem: Environmental > Aquatic > Marine > Coastal ...
AAATTGTAGTTGATAATATTAGAGCAGCAGGTTCAGTAGCAGGAAGTGATTACGGTTCCTTCTCACTACGATTAAGACGTGTAGATGTTGACGGTACAATTAATGCTCAACTATCACCATTTGCAGTATCTAGTGATTCAGATAGACGTCCAGAAATTATAGAACAATTTAACAATTTAACACTAGATCCTAACTCCCCTAATTTTATTGCACGAGTAATAGGTGACAAGTATCAAGCAATTGATGCTAATGGTAAAGTTAGTATTTATGGTGATTATGCTAATCTATCACGTCATATATGGGTAGAAGTTCCTGAATCAGTAAAAGATCAAGGTACATCACCTGATTTAGTTCCATTTGGATACGCTGCATTAGTAGAGCCTTTACCTGATACAGGATTTACAGGTTGTCCTTCAGCATCAGCAATTGGACATCACAACCATTCTGCAACTAAAAGAACTCAAATTTTAGATAATGTTTATAATAATAGTGTTTATTACGGATTCGATTATACTGAAGCTGATAACCACAATTATTTACGACCATTACCAGATTCAGATACAACGAGTGGAGATAATACTGCATTTAATCTTAGCGATCAAAAACAACACCCTTCTGCATCATTAGATTCAGGAGCAGGTGATACAGTTAGCCCAGCAGGGTCTACAATAAATCTTTCAACTAAAAAGTTTGTAATACCTTTCCAAGGTGGATTCGATGGATTTAATCCAGCACGTTTCGTAGGATTGGATACTAATATTACTGCAGCTAATTTATTTGGATACGATTTATCATCAGCAGAAAAAGATGGTGCATTAGCTTATAAAAGATCAATTAATGCAGTTTCTAATCCTGATGAATATGATATTAACTTAATGGTAACACCAGGTGCTAATCATAGATTACACTCCGTAACTACTACACATGCTAAAAATACATGTGAAGACAGAGGAGATGCATTCTACGTAATGGATTCAGCAGCGTACGGTGACTCTATTAATACAGTAACTAATACAGTTAAAGCATTTGATTCAAATTATGCAGCAACTTATTACCCATGGGTTAAAATATTAGATACAGACATAAATAAACCAGTATGGGTACCACCATCAGTAGTAGTTCCAGGAGCAATAGCATTTAACGATCAAGTTGCTTTCGAATGGTTTGCACCAGCAGGTTTAAATCGTGGTTCTTTAACTGAAGTAATTGAAACAGCAGATAGAGTAACTCATGAAGAGCGAGATGATTTATATGAAGGTAGAGTAAACCCAATAGCTACATTCCCTGGACAAGGTGTATGTATCTGGGGTCAAAAAACGCTTCAAGGTAAACCTTCAGCACTCGACAGAGTAAATGTTAGAAGATTACTAATCGCAGTTAAGAAGTTTATTGCATCAGCTACTAGATATCTAGTATTTGAAAACAATACTTCAGCAACTAGAAATAGATTTTTGAACATTGCAAACCCATATTTAGAATCAGTACAACAAAGACAAGGATTATACGCATTCAAGGTAATAATGGACGCAACTAATAATACACCAGACGTAATTGATAGAAATCAAATGGTAGGTGAATTATTCTTGCAACCAGCTAAAGCAGCTGAATTCATTGTATTAGACTTTAACATTTTACCAACAGGTGCAGCGTTTCCTGAATAGAATTAAAAATAAACTCTAGGAGTAGAAAAAATGGCAGAAAAAATAGTTAGCCCAGGTGTATTTACACGAGAAAGAGACTTATCTTTCTTACCAGCAGGGATCACTCAAATAGGAGCAGCAATAGTTGGTCCAACAGTGAAAGGTCCTGCGTTTGAACCAGTAATTATAGAATCATTCAAAGAATTTGAAGCTGTATTTGGACCTAAAACTTTAGATAGTTATGTTCCGTATACAGTTGAAGCTTATTTGAAGAGTGCAGGTAGAGTAACAGTAGTTAGAACACTTGGTTTAACTGGATACACACCTTACCTTATCGGTATTCAAGCAGTTGAATCAGGTTCAGGTAATCTTGCAACAGCAGGTGGTTCAGGTAATACATGGGCAGTATTACACCCAACACAAGTAGATTCAGATGCACAATTTGGAGTTAAGTTTAACGACGGTACACCAGAACAGACTAATCTATATTTATACGGTGCAGGTTCTATTTTATCTAAATCATTTGCAGAAGCTTACTTCGCACTTGAATCTCCTGATCCAGCAGGTGGAGCTAATCAAAAATACGGTTTCTACTTTACTGGTTCTATCGGTATAGGTACTCAAAATCATGGTAATAATGCAAATGCACAAGCAGCTTTAAATACAGCAGGAACAGTATTTAATACTGAAATTACTATACCAGCAACTGCAGCAGCAGGCGGTGCAGTTTCAGCATCCATTATTAACGTAATACGTAATGCAATTAACTCAGTAACTGCAAGTAGAGTATCAGGTGTAACATTATTCTCTGCTTCTCTAGCAGCTTCTGGATCACATGGAAGTGCATATAAAGATATTACTGATACTAACAGCGGCAAAGCAAATTCTGTACGTATTCTTAATAAATTTACAGGTGATGTAGCAGCTCCAACAAATGGATTTGGAACAGGAGCAGCAAATACTACAGGTTCGATAGTACAACCATCACATGGTATACAAAAATGGACTAACGGTTCAATTGACGGTCAGTCATTTACACTATACTTAACTGATGATGCAGCTGGAGACGGAGTAGCAACTTATACAGCTACTACTAACTTTACAACTGGTCATACAGATACAAACAATATATTAACTTCTAATACAACTTACTCAGGTTCTATTGATTCAACTTCAGAACAGTGGTTAGGTAAAGTATTTGGAATAACTCCAAAAGATAGATATAAGCCAGTATACAATTACATGTTATTTAAAAATTATGCATCTAGATCATTTAGTGCTAATGCTAATTTAACTGTAACTGCAACTAATATTCAAGATGACTTTGCATTTGCTTATTCATCTAAAAATGGATATGAAGCAAGAACACCTTTTATCGTATCTCAAAATTTAGGTTCATATAAAGCAGCTAAAACAACTAGATTATTTAGATTCCATACTAGATCTCATGGTGCTTCTTGTAATTATCAGTATAAAGTTGCTATATCAAATGTTAAAGCACCTAATGCAGTAGCAGGTAGTGATTATGGTACATTCTCAATAGCAATTAGAAGAGTAGACTTAGATGGTACTATACATTCAGCTAATACGCCTTATGCTAAATCAACTGATAAAGATTTACGACCACATATAGTAGAGCAGTATAACAATGTAACTTTAGATCCTAATTCACCTAACTTTATTGCACGTGTAATTGGTGATAGATATCAAGAAATTGACGCAAATGGTAAAGTAACAGTATTTGGTGACTATCCAAACTTATCAAATCATGTATGGGTAGAAGTACCAGAAGAAGTTAAAGATCAAGGTGTATCACCTGATTTAGTACCTTTCGGCTTTGAAGCATTGAAGGAACCATTACATGCTAACCACGGTAACTTACCAACTGCATCATTTGTAGGTCATACAAATGCAGAAACGCAACCTGGTGTTACTATGACACACTTTACTAAGAAATCTCAAGTAGCAGATGACGTATATAATAAAAATATACATTATGGATTTGACTACCTTGATAGTGATAACTATAATTACCTATTACCTTTAAGTGATAACAGTGCAGTAGGTTCTAACAAACACTTTAATCTTTCTGAATGTGCTCAACACCCTTCTGCATCATTAGACTCAGGAGCAGGTGATACTATAACGCCAGATGGAACAACAATTAATTTATCTACTAAGAAATTCATTGTACCATTCCAAGGAGGATTTGACGGATTAAATCCAGCACGTTATATTGCAAGAGATAGTAATATTACAGCAACTAACTTCTTAGGATTTGATTTATCAACTGCAGAGAAAGATGGTTCAAAAGCATTTAAACGAGCTATAAACGCGGTATCTAATCCAGATGAGTATGATATTAACTTAATGGTAACTCCAGGTGTCAATCACAGATTACACTCAGTAGTTACAACTCATGCTAAAAATACTTGTGAGAACAGAGGTGACGCTTTATATATTATGGATGCAGTAGGATATGATACAACTACTATATCAACGGTAACTAATACAGTTAAATCTTTAGATTCTAACTACACAGCTACATACTGGCCATGGGTTAAAATACTTGATACTGATAAAAATAAACCAGTATGGGTACCACCATCAACGGTAATGGCAGGTGTTATATCTAAAAACGATCAAGTATCGTTTGAATGGTTCGCACCAGCAGGTCTTAATAGAGGTATCTTAACGGAAGCTATAGATGTACCTACTAGATTGACTCATGCTGAACGAGATGATTTATATGAAGGAAGAGTTAATCCAATTGCAACTTTCAAAGAAGGAATTTGTATATGGGGTCAAAAAACACTTCAAGCTAAACCATCTGCTTTAGATAGAATTAACGTAAGAAGATTATTAATAGCAGCGAAGAAATTTATTGCATCAGCAACTAAGTTCCTTGTATTTGAAAACAATACATCTGCTACTAGACAGCGATTCTTAAATATAGCTAATCCATATTTTGAAAGTGTACAACAAAGACAAGGTCTTTATGCTTACAAAGTAATAATGGATGCTTCGAATAACACAGCTGATGTAATTGATAGAAATCAAATGATCGGTGAAATATTCTTGCAACCAGCTAAATCAGCAGAATTTATTATACTAGACTTTAATATTTTACCAACAGGAGCGGTATTCCCTGAATAATAACAGAAAAAAAGGATACTTTTTATATAACTACATACTTATATATGTAGAAACAGAATAAACGAGGAGAACAAATGGCACAATTAATCGACCCAACAGAAGCAATGTTCACGGCATTTGAGCCGAAAACGCAGAATAGGTTTATCATGTATATAGATGGTATACCTGCATATTTAATTAAAAAAATCGACAGACCATCAGTAACTTTTGGTGACGTAACATTAGATCATATCAATGTTAAACGTAAACTTAAAGGTAAAGCTGATTGGGGTACAATTACATGTGATTTATATGATCCAGTAGTTCCATCAGCAGCACAAGCTGTAATGGAATGGGTTAGATTATCACACGAATCTGTTACTGGTCGAGACGGGTATGCTGATTTCTACAAGAAAGACATTACTTTTAATGTGTTAGGTCCTGTAGGTGATAAAGTCGAAGAATGGACATTGAAAGGCGCTTATGTACAATCAACTGCTAAAGGTAGTTTAGATTGGAGTACAGATTCAGCGCTTATGCTTTCAATTACATTAGCATACGACTATGCAATACTACAGTTCTAATATATTATTAGACACATATTAAATTAAAATAGAGGAAAAAAGTTATGAGCGAAAACAGTAAAGTTACGGCTAAACAAACAGACAAAAAGAAATTTCCAACCGAATTTATCGATCTTCCGAGCAAAGGGTGGTTCTATCCAGAAAACCACCCTTTAGCTTCTGGTCAAGTAGAACTAAAATACATGACTGCAAGAGAAGAAGATATTCTTACTTCCGCAAATCTTATTAGACAAGGTAAAGTTATTGATACCTTAATTAACGCTTTATTAGTAACTGATGTTAGTTATGATGATATACTAGTAGGTGATAAAAATGCTATTATGATTGCGGCTAGAATTTTAGGTTATGGTAAAGATTATGATATTGATCTCAACTGCCCTAAATGTGGTGAAAAAAATAAATTACAAATAGATTTAACTGGTTTAAACAACAAAGAAATAGCTTTCGATAAATTCAAGCAATATTCGAATGAATTTGACTTCCAATTACCATTATCTAAAAACACAATTACATATAAAATAATGTCAGGTGGAGATGAAAAATCATTAGAAAGTGAAATGAAAGGGTTAGCTAAATTTGCTAATAAAAAAGGTCCAGGTAAAAATCTTACAACAAGATTAAAGCATCAAATACTAGCAGTAGACGGTAATAGAGATACTAAACTAATAAGAGAGTATGTAGATAATGATTTATTTGCTCAAGATTCTTTAGCTTTACGTAATCAAATGAAAGAAGCTGCTCCAGATGTAATAACTAAATTCAACTTCGAATGCGAAGCTTGTGGTCACACGGAGAACGTCGATATGCCTATCGACACCGGGTTTTTTTGGCCTAGCTCCGAGTCATAGACCACTTATACACGAAGAAGTTTTCATGCTATGTTATTACGGTAAAGGTGGATTTACCCATGATCAGGTTTACAACATGCCTAAGTATCTACGTACGTTCTATCTCAAGCAGATTGAGAAGATTAATAACAGACAGGTAGAAGATCAAAAAAAGCAAGATAATCACAATTCAGGTAAATCAGAAGTTTTTGGACCCCCTAAAGTAAAACAGTAGGTTTTCTAGGTATTTCATATTTATATATGTGAAACTATGTAAAGGGGATACTATGGACAATTCAAAAAAATATAAGATAAATGAAGGCGCTTTTAGCTGGCTTCTTAAAACGTTAGTAGGTAAAGATACTGCTGCAAAACTACTTTATTATAAAAAAATAAAGACTGACCCTAAGCTTTATAAGATGTCTAAAGATCTTGAAAAAAGAGTAGATATTCTTAATAAATCTATAGAGCAATCACATTATAGTGATCCATTATTTGATAAAGATGAACTAGATAGACTTCGTCGAGATATATAGTAGTATTCTATGGCTAAAAAGAAAGCAAATCAAGGAAGACGTGTTGTTAGCCCTCTAGCTGACTCATCCCAAGACTACACAGGCCCATCATCAGCTGATATGAAGTCTGAGTTGGATTTTTATGGAAAAAAACGAGCTCAGTTAGTAGATATATCATCTGAAATGGAATCCATATTTTCTTTACAGCAAAATCAACGCCGTGAAATAGATCAGATGTACGGTATTGAAAAAAAGATGCTTGATAATCTAGGCTTTATGGCTAATCAAGTAAAAATAGTTGCATTGCAAAAGCAAGCTACAAGAGATCTATCGTTAGAAGAATCTAACATCCTTAAAACTACTATATCAGATTACGAAACATATAACCAAGAAGCAGCAGGTGTAGCTAAAAAAAGTAAAGAATTATTAGATTTTCGTAAAAAAACTGTACCTTTTGAAGATAAAATTAGAGGTATTCAAGCAGAAATCGGTGCAATGCAGGTTACAGGTATACAGAATCTTAATCTACAGGAAAAGCAGCGACTAGCAAGTTTAAAAACTATGGAAAAGGGATATCAAGCTCTCTCCAAGCAAGAACAGATGAATGAACGTATCGAGAAGATACAAGGTAGTATAACCGACCTTATGGAGAATCAAGGTGGTGCAGCAAGTCAAATATTTAGTACTCTTAAGGATATAGTTACCAATCCTTTGACTTTATTTACTGGACTGTTAGCAGTAGGCCTATCACGATTTGAAACTATGCGTCAGCGTGGAAATGAACTAGCTGAAGAGATGGATCGAGTTAATAAAAAATTAGCTGGAGCTGGACCGTTTCAAGATAAGATATTGCAGAAAGCTGATTTAATTAAAAAACGTTTCTATGAAATGGGTGAAGGCTTTTCTTCAAGTTTAGAAGGTTCTGTAGATGCTATTGTAGCATTAGAAAGTCAATTTGGTAAGATCGATTATGTATCTGGCAAATTGGTAAAAACAATGGCGGAGCTTAAACTATCTATAGGATTAAGTGATGAAGAATCGGCTAAAGTTTTAGATAACTTCTCTATAGTTGGTGGAATGACAGATGAAGCAGCTGTAAATATGACTAAAATGACATATCAAATGTCAGAGCAAGCTGGGTTAAATCCACAAGTTATTTTTCAAGATATTGCTTCAGCATCCGGAGATACATTAGCATCATTTAGTGGTTCAGCTGATGAATTAGCTAAATCAGCAGTAACTGCTAGACGTTTAGGTTTAACATTAGATGATATGACTAAAGTATCTAGCGCTTTGTTAGACTTTGAAACTTCTATAGAAAAAGAAATGGAGGCACAGCTTATTACAGGTTTAGACCTTAATTTCCAAAAAGCTAGAATGCTAGCTATGCAAGGTGATGAAGCTGGAGCTATGGAAGAAGTGATGAAGCAGGTTGGTGGGTTAGACAAATTTAATAAAATGGCACCCCATCAACAAAGAGCTTTAGCAGAAGCAGTGGGATTAACGGTAGGTCAGTTACAAAAATCTACGGCACAGAGGCAACGTGAAGCTAAACAAGCTCAAATGAAACAAGACCTTGTTCAGAAACAATATGATCTAGCAGAAAAAGCTTTACCAATGTTAGGTAAATTAGATGTTGGTTTAGGTGTAATGGAGCGTATAGCTAAAGTTATTGGTGATCTATTCCTGGATGTATTTGGTACAGGGCTTAAAGATTTAGAAAAAACCTTTTTCAAGTTTCTAGAATCACCTGCTTTTAAAACCGGATTTAAAAATTTATTATATACTATAAAAGGTATAATAATAGGTATTAAAGACGCAGTAATGGGTACTGCTGCATTTATAGATAAACTATCAGGAGGAGCAATTGGTGGATTTCTTAAAAGCTTTGCATCTAAAGATTTTTCAGGAAGTTACGGAAAAGCAGAAGGTGTAGGTAAAACTATAGGTAAAGGAATTGCTGTACTGTTAGGAGCTAAAATGCTTCTAGGTGCTACACCTTTAACACCAATGTTTGTTTCTATGTCTGGTAGCGGTATGAGTAGTATGTTTGGTGGTTTAAAAAAAATGTTTAGTGGACCTCTTACAAAAGGTGGATTACCAGATAAGCGATTTGCAGCCAACAAGTATGGTGGTGGTGTAATGCAAAACATAGGTTCTAAAATGTTTGGAGGAGCTCGTGGACCTGCAGGATTGGGTGGTATGTCTTCAAGTGCTGGTATGGCTTTAGGAGGATTCGCAGTTGGTGGTGCTATAGTTGGTAAAAGTATATATGATGTTGCAACTTTAAAACGTAATGCAACAGGCAAGGAGAAAGGAGCAGCTAATTCAAAAATGGTAGGAGCAGGTCTTGGAGCAGCTATTGGTACTGCAATATTACCAGGTATAGGTACTGCAGTTGGAGCTGGTCTTGGTTATCTAGGTGGTTATTTAGTAGCTGAAACAAGTATATTTGATGATAAATTAGATACTGCAAGAAAAGGGTTAGTCACGCAGCAGGCAAAATATGATAAATTACAACAACGCGAGCAAGACAAGCTACGTATGGCCGAGCAAAAACATCATAATATAATAAATCAAAGCTTTCAAGAATTAGCAGGTGGTACCGACGATCTTTCCTCTAAAGGGGTTCAAAAATTTAAGGAAAAGATGATAGATGCCGGTTATGTAACCGAAAAACAATGGAAAACAGCTGTTGCAAATGGTGCATCAACTCAAGATCTTCTAAATATAGCTACCGGTAGCGCTACAACTAAACTTCACGACTTTGCTACTGAAACTCAAAACAATATTGAAAAACTTAAACAACAAGGAGGTTATTATAAAACGCAGGCTGATATTGACCATAAGAAGCTTCAGGCGGAAAGTGTTTCAATGGACATTATTACTAAAGATGAAATTAAAGAAGCAGTGGCAGAACATGGTGCTATTAGTAAATACAATGTATTTTCAGCCTCTTATGGGGATCAATCGGACGCTACCGACAAAGGTAAAAGTATTCAATACGTAGCACTTGTTAAAGACCTTATCAAAGAGCAAACTGGTATAACGTCAATAACTACTAAACAAATTGAAAAAGCTATAAAAGTAGCTGCCGATAATCAAAGCTTTTACTCTTCAGCAGAAACAAAAACTGCAGATATTATTGAAGATATTTTAGGTAGTTTAGAACACACATTAGAAACGCAATATACTAAAGATCAAGAAAAGAATCAAATTCTGGAGAATAGAATTATTGATGATCAGCATAAAGCTAGAACGTTAGATGATGCGATAGTTCCTGGAAAGAATGGTGGTAAGGTAGTTAACGTTCAAGACGTAAGTACCAAGGCTGCAGGTGGGATTCTAGCTGATGGTGGTATAACTTATGGACCATCCCATGCAAATGGTGGTATTCCAACTCGTTATGGTGAACTAGAAGGTGGTGAAGCAGTAATCAATAAACGTTCTACTGCCATGTTTAAAGATCAACTATCACAGTTGAATCAAGCTGGTGGAGGTGTTGCATTTGGAGATGGAGGTGTTACCAGTAAATTTGAAGCAGGGGGTACTATTGGCCCATTTGGAACTCCATTAGAAAATGTAGCAACTAAACCAGCAGGTGAAATATTTCCTTTATCAACTAGAAATACAAAAGGTGGTGATAGAATTAGCTATATGATGGATACTCGAAGGGATGATTCGATTAATAAAATGGTTGATTCAGGTAAATATGGATTCAATTTTGATAGCGAATCACTTCGTGGGTTATTAAATCCTCAACAAGGTATGTCGAAAGCGGATATGAAAATGAGAGATAGGGGCCCTATCGTACCAATAGTTGAAGAAATGAAAAAAGGTGGTATGAGTAAAAAAGAGATACAGGCGTATATACGAAATAGGAGTTTGGGTGGATTGGTAGAAGAAAATAATACAATGTCTCCTGCTATGCATTTAGCGCTTGATTTACTTGGTTTGCTTCCAATAGTAGGAGGGGTTTTCGATTTAGCTAACGCAGCAGCATACACTAGAGAGGGTAACTATGCTCATGCAGCACTCTCTACAGCAGCCGCTATTCCAGGAGCTGGTTATATAGCAGCTGCAACCAAGTTGGGTATTAAAGGTACTAAAACTGCGAAGGTACTTGGAACGGGATTCCATACAGTAGAACGTTTAAATATAGGTAATGAAATCGATAAAACAGTATTTAACCGTTATATTGGTAATAAATTATCGTCAGCGAAAGATAATATAGCTAATGGGTTTACTATATTTGAAAATCCTGAAAGCCCTGGAAATGGATTTTCAATAAAAGGAGATCCAGGATTTGACGTACCTCCAGGTGGGAAAGTCAGCGATAAAGCTAAAATGAACATGGGGTTAGATAAAAAAATGCTCGATTCAGCTGAAATGATGGGAGAAAGAGGTGGTATAACAGCTAAATCACCTATTACTAAAGTAAATGACATGATCCTAACTAAAGACGGTCAAATGATTGAAACACATGAAGATGACAACTTGATAGCTAAAAAAGGTGGAATAACTCAGAAACCAGCTTCAGGTGGAAAGAGTCGAGTAGAAGAACTTCTAGAACAACTAATTATGGTAACAGGACAAAAAGGTGACGTATACATGGATGGAGCTAAAGTATCAGCTGCAGTAAATCAAGCAAACTATAACGCATAATGGCAAACGAAAACAACATACCAAACGAGATAAATTTACCAGGTACATTAACTGGTAGACATGAATCATCATTGATAGCACCTATGGGATTTTCTGCATTTACTACTAATATGAAGTCTGATATAGCTCCTATGTCTACATTATCTTTTACTACTAACTTTAAATCAGATGTATTTCCAATACCTTTTGTAAACTTTAACACTGCAATGAAGTCAGATATACCAACTTTATCATCAGTTCCATTTACAACAAGATTGAAATCTGATATTTCACCTATGGGATCAATACTAGGTTCTAACAATATATCATCTAATACTGCACTTTTAAACTCAACTCTAGGTGCCAATAACACAAATAGTACAACTGCACCTTTAACTTCACAGTTAGGTGCCAATAACATAAACAGTGCAACTGCACCTTCAATTTCGGTTTTAGGTGCTAATAATATAGACAGTACAACTGCACCTTTCACTTCAGTTCTAGGTGCTAATAATATAGATAGTACAACTGCACCTATAAACTCAACATTAACAGGTAGATTTGATACTAGTGATATATCTCCTATAGTTTCACAACTTCAAGGTAGATTTGAATCCTCTGATACTACTCCAGTAATATCTACACTAACTGGTAGATTTGAATCTTCTGATACAGCACCTGTTATTTCAGTATTAACGGGTAGATTCGAATCATCAGATACTGCTCCAATTACATCTACACTTACTGGTAGATTTGAATCATCAGATACTGCTCCATTGACATCAGTATTAACTGGACGTCATGAAACTAGTGGTATAGATGATGCTATAACACAACTTACTGGTAGGTTTGAATCGTCAGATACTGCTCCAATAATATCAACTTTAACTGGACGTCATGAGGTAAGTAGCATTGACACAACAACTGGAGTAAATTTTACAGATATACCAAATGTAAATACATCAGGATTTACAATTAAAAATTCTGTATTAGAAAGTCAATTTAAAGGGATAGCAGGTCAAACATATACATACCCTGACTCTATGCAGCTAGGTTATGGATCAGTAGATTCAAGTCAAGGTGTTAATTTCTTAGATATTGAAAACTTAGATGCTCAAGGATTTACTACATTTTTTGATACAGGTACACCTACGCAATTTAAAGGAGCTACAGCAGGTGATTACACATATCCAGATAATCACGGTTTAGGTTTTGGCCTTATAGGTAACAGTTTATTTACTAATACATATCCTACTCCTTATACAACTCCTTTATTTCCTAATGGTTTTGTACAAAATCAACCAATAGAAGATTCTCAGTTTAGTTTAGAGAGTTTTGCAGGTGGAGGTAAAATAGGTTTACAGACAGAAGGATTTACACACTCAACGTTCGGAGGTGTTCAAGGTCAAGTACCAGTAATGGGTAATAATCCAACCGGTCTTGGTGAATTTACTTCTGGAGGTAACACATCAGGTGATATTGGTATAATTAATGCATTTGATGATACAACTTCTGGAGCTAAAGGATTTACACCTCAAATGTTTGATTTAGGTTTACCTAAGACCCAGTTCAATGGTGTAGCAGGTACTCCTGGTACATTGACATATGAATATCCAACTGATGTAGGTCCTGCAGGGACAGGTAGGTTAATGTATGATGTCCCATTTGCTGATGCTGGTAATCCTTATGGAGGATTGTATATTTCATCTCTAGCAGAACAGATACCAATTAATCCTCAAATTACAATAAATAAATTAGCAGGCACTGATCCAGTACAATACAACCTTTATAATGCAAGCCCTAATAGATTACATTTTAATGAAGGTAATAAGTATGAGAATAGTTTAGGTAACTTTGAAGCGGATATTGAATTAAATGGATCACATCCAAAAAGTGTTCTAGCTAACTTTGCCAGCAGAGAACATTCACCTTCACCTCTAGATAGTATAAAAGTGTTAATACCTTCTAATACTGGTCCTACTGGTGAAGCAGCAGTCGTAGCTAACTATACTCATGTAGATGGATACCCGAACTACAATACACAAAATTTATCTTACAGTTCAGCTGGTGTAGCTAATCAAAGAGAAGGGTTTGTTAGAAACGAATTATTTGCAAGAACTATAGATTATGATACTGATGGTACTTATGGTCATGATTTAACGTTT
>Ga0075468_10000732_pt1 | contig 13429 bp, 12 predicted proteins | sample DEB08_DNA_12_FD_77578 | JGI IMG/M metagenome (GOLD analysis project Ga0075468, IMG submission 77578) | Aqueous microbial communities from the Delaware River and Bay under freshwater to marine salinity gradient to study organic matter... | ecosystem: Environmental > Aquatic > Marine > Coastal ...
AAAAACTATCGCCATTGATGTGCGCAAGCGACTCAACGCCAATGCTATTGAAACCGTGGCTGCTGTGCGCGCCGCTGTGGCCAGTCACCAAGGGCAGTTTTCACAAAATATCAATATCGACTATATCTTCGACAGTTCTGAATATGCCCAGTCTATGGTCAGTGAGCTGCAGGGTAATATCCTCACCGCTATGTCTCTCGTGCTGGTGTTGGTTGTGGCAACTCTGGGTGTACGCTCGGGTTTGCTGGTTGGCTTTGGCATTCCATTCTGCTTGCTGGGTTCGATGATAGTGATTTATCTGCTTGGCTTTAGTTTTAATTTTATGGTGATGTTCGGCCTGTTGCTGTCATTGGGGATGCTGATTGATGGCGCCATTGTGGTGGTGGAGTTCGCCAACACCAGAGCCTCGGAAGGATTGTCCAATCGGGAAGCCTATTTGGTCGCTGTAGAGCGTATGGCGATTCCCGTTATCGCTTCTACAGGCACTACATTGGCAGCCTTTTTACCGCTGCTATTCTGGCCCGGTGTCGCTGGCGAATTTATGTCTTATCTGCCGATTACCGTTTTTGCGGTACTCGGTTGGTCACTGACTTATGCTCTAATTTTTGCACCGACCCTGGGCATAGTGATTTCGCGCCGTCGTGGCAAGTCTAAAAAACTGCCTGAGGATCATGGCTCTGAAGAGTCGGCAAAAAATCTCTTTCAACCGCTACTGAATTTTTATTTGAGGATGCTAAAGCCGATTATTGCCCGTCCGGCAATAGCCTCTGTAATAGCAATATTTTTTCTCATAGCTATATTTTGGGGCTATGGCACATTTGGCGCCGGCCAGGCATTTTTTGCCGATATCGAAAACCGCTATGGTGTGGTCAATGTTCGCGCTCAGGGCAATCTTTCCGTGGAAGAGCAGCGCAAAATTACCGCAGAAGTCGAGCAGCGCATCAGCACCATTCCCGGCATCCAACAGCTCTATGGCTTTAGTGAAGGCAATTCAATAACCCTTGAGCGGGATTCAAGTCGAGACAAGATCAGTTCTTTTTTGGTGGAGCTCTACCCCCGGGCACAGCGCGAGCGTGGCAGTCTTGAGATTTTTGCTGAGATCCGCCAGCGCACCGCCAATATGCCGGGAATCTATGTTACCGGTAAAGAAGTCGAAGCTGGGCCACCGGTGGGTAAGGATATTCAAATTCAGATCTCATCCTCTGATCGTGAGCTGATGTACAAGACCACCGCTGATATTCGCGACTGGATAAAGCTCAATATCGAAGGGCTGCGTGATATCGAAGATACGCTGCCCCTGGCTGGTATCCAATGGGAAATGGTCGTCGACAGACCTCAGGCCGCAATGCTTGGAGTCAATGTAGCTAATATTGGCCAGATGGTGCAGATGGTCACTAATGGCGTAAGGCTGGGTGAATTCCGTCCCGATGATGCCGATGACGAAGTTGAGATTCGCCTGCGCTATCCAGAGGAGAACCGTCAGCTGGCGGCCCTAGATGAGTTGCGCGTCAACACTCAAGCCGGTCCGGTGCCTATTAGTAGCTTCAGTGAGCGTGTTGCCAAGCCACGAGTGGATGCCATTCAACGTATCGATATGCTCGAGACTGTCTATATTTTGGCCAATACCGAGGACGGCTATCTTTCGGATAACCAGACCAGTGCCATTGCAGAATGGTTGGCGACTCAAGATATAGACGAGTCGATCAAGGTGATATTCCGTGGCGCCAATGAAGAGCAATCTAATTCGGCCGCGTTCCTCAGTGTGGCATTCTCTCTGGCCATGTCACTGATGTTGATTATGCTGGTAATGCAGTTCAACAGTTTTTATCAGGCATTCTTGATTCTGTTTTCAGTGGTTATGTCCACCGCCGGTGTAATGCTTGGTTTGCTGATTTCTCAGGCTATATTTAGCACCATTCTGACCGGTGTCGGCATAGTCGCTCTGGCCGGCATTGTGGTTAACAATAATATTGTACTGATCGATAGTTATAACTTCTTACGTCGCAGTAACACCAGTTTGAGCGCAGCGGAGGCGGTCTATTCTGCGGCTAAGTCACGCTTTCGTCCGGTGATGTTAACCACTATTACCACTGTGGTTGGCCTGCTACCTCTAGCCAATGGTTACAGTGTCGATATTATCAATCGCACCTTCGAGGCCGGCGGGATGGTTTCCACCTGGTGGCAGCCACTGGCAAGCGCCATAGTCAACGGCCTGCTGCTCTCCACTGTATTGACGCTACTGTTAACCCCAGCGATGTTGTTGCTTCCCGAAATCATCTCCAAGCGTTTTGGTGTTCGTGTGGGCAGCAATGAGTTCGGTAGTGACGCCGCTTAGTTATCTAGCTAGTTAGATAGCTCTTTAAAGAACCAACTGGGTACTGGATATAATGCCAGTACCCAGTTGGTTCTTGCATCCGTATCTAGTATCCTAAGGTCCTTGTCTTCTGCTCAATTAAGCTTTACTGAAAGGCTTTTTTAACAGCGGTGTCTTTATCAAAGGCCTTTTGATGGAAGTGGCTAGCCCTACAAGAAAAATCATTCACTGCGATTGCGACTGCTTTTACGCCGCGGTGGAAATGCGTGACGATCCCTCTTTACGCAATTACCCCATTGCCATTGGCGGTAAGTCAGATCGTCGCGGGGTGGTTGCTACCTGCAATTACAAGGCGCGCGAATACGGTGTCAGGTCGGCAATGCCAACAGGGCAGGCGCTAAAGCTCTGTCCCGATCTGGTGGTGGTCCCTGGCACCATGGCCAAGTACCGTGACGCGTCGATGAAAATCCGGCAGATTTTCTATCGATACACCGACAAAGTTGAACCCCTTTCCCTAGATGAAGCTTTTTTGGACGTCACCGACTGTACTCAGTGCAGCGGCAGTGCCACGCTGATTGCCGAAGAAATTCGCCGCACCATCGCCGAGGAAGTGGGCGTTACGGCTTCTGCCGGTGTCGCCTCTAATAAATTTCTCGCCAAAGTCGCCAGCGACCTGAATAAGCCCGATGGTCAATATGTGATTACGCCGCAAAATATTGCTGCTTTTGTTAAGCAGCTTGAGGTGAAAAGGATTAATGGCGTTGGCAAAGTCACCAATGAAAAACTATCCCGCCTGGGAGTTAAAACCTGCGGTGATTTGCAGGCTTTTGAGCTCTTAGATCTAGTGGATAAATTTGGTGTCTTTGGCAAACGCCTCCACGACCTCTGCAGAGGCATAGATAACCGGCCGGTAAATGCCAACAGTCGGCGCAAGTCTCTCAGTGTTGAGCGGACTTACTCTGGCGATCTAGCGGACCAGCCGGCCTGCATGTTGAAGTTGCCCGAGCTGTTGCTGGAACTGCGCAGTCGCTTACGTCAGGTGGACAGTGATTACATAGTCACGAAACAGTTTTTGAAGATTAAGTTTAATGATTTTACCAGTACCACCCTAGAGCGAGCAGCCACTGACAATCTCCCATTAGAGAGCTTTGAAGGCCTTTTTGATGAAGCCTGGCAGCGCGGCGCTCGCCCAGTGCGGCTGATGGGTTTGGGCGTGCGGTTTATTGATGCGGGCGAACCCGGGCGCGCACTACAGCTAGATCTTTTTGATTAGGCTGATGATTTGGTGGGCAAGCAGTGATGACACTGTTAAACTGGCAGATTGAAAAAAGGGTGACTTCTTCTGTGGTAGATCGTGAAAGTAAAAACAAGACTCGTGATGATATTCAGCGCAAAACTGAAGAATTTCTCTCACGAGGTGGTGAAATTAAGCAACATAATCGAGGTGAGACTGGCGAGCCTGCGGACAAGCCGCGTGCTAAGTCGGTATTTGTCAGCAGCCAACCGCGACAGACTCGAACTTACATCAACGATGTTGTGTCGGCTTTAGATAGCCGCAAAAAGAAGAAAACCAAACCTGTAGCGAAAAAAGTCAGCAAGACGCCAAAGGTTGCCAAGAAAATTATCTATGATGATTTTGGTGAAGCAGTGCGTGAAGTGTGGACCAGTGACAAGAAGAAGTAGTCTGCTGCGAGATTTTTTTTGTCCCTGAGGCTCAAATGTCATTGAGCCTCATTCGAATTTAAAGCCAGTGTTACACGCCTAGCAATACTATTAACAACGCCTCGTCATATCCAAAACCGTTAAAGCCCAATGCCCTGGTGCCATTCTCAGGCTCTAACTCACGTCTCTAAAAGTTTTAAATAATGTCTTCGCCGCGAGCCTGTTTGTCAGCATGGTAGCTTGAGCGCACTAGGGGTCCGCAGGCAGCCTGTTTAAAGCCAATGCTCTCTGCATAAGCGGTGTACTCAGCAAACTCGTCTGGATGGACAAAGCGGTCCACGGGCAGGTGATTGACCGATGGCTGCAAATACTGCCCCACAGTGAGCATGTCCACGTCGTGGGCACGGAGATCATCCAGGGTACGCAATAATTCTTCTTTGGTTTCACCCAGACCGACCATTAAGCCGGACTTGGTGGGTACGTCGGGGTTCAGCGCTTTGTAATCCTTGAGCAGTTTAAGCGACCACTCATAGTTGGCTCCGGGGCGTGCTTCGCGATAGAGACGGGGCACGGTTTCCATATTGTGATTGAAGACATCTGGCGGCGTCGCAGTAAGGATCTCGAGAGCGGGGGCCATACGGCCACGAAAATCAGGCACCAACACCTCTACCTGTAAGTCTGGTGTGAGCAGTTTGGCTTCGCGGATACAGTCGGCAAAATGCTGAGCACCGCCGTCGCGGAGATCATCCCGATCAACCGACGTAATCACCACGTAATTGATACCCATCTCATTAATCGCGAGAGCCAGATTTTTCGGCTCGTCAGCATCCAGAGGATTGGGCTTGCCATGGCCAACATCACAGAATGGGCAGCGTCTGGTGCAGATCTCGCCCATAATCATAAAGGTCGCTGTGCCATTGCTAAAACATTCATGCAGGTTGGGGCAGGCGGCCTCTTCACAGACCGTGGCCATTTTATGCTTGCGCAGAATATTCTTGATGGTCTGCACTTTGGGGGAGGCAGAGAGGCGTATGCGCATCCACTCGGGCTTGCGTTGGACATCCACTGTCGGAATCACCTTGACTGGAATCCGCTCCACTTTGTCGGCACTGCGCAGTTTTTCACCCTGTTGCAGGCGACGAGTGCGCTGTGGTGGTGTGACGGTTTCTCGAGTCATAACAAGCCTTTATGTAAGTTCGTGGAACAGGGCGTCGGAATCGCCACTGAGAAATTCATTATAGCCAAGACCTGCGCTTAAACAGTCGGCTAATTGGTCCATAACCTGCCCTATAGTCGGAGACTCATCGACCAGGTCTGCGAGTTGAGTCATGGGCACGCCTAGGCCACAGGGGTTAATACGCAGCCAGGGAGATAAGTCCATGCTGACATTGAAATTTAAACCGTGATAGCTGCAGCCTTTGCGAATCCGCAGACCGAGAGAGGCAATTTTATCGCCATTATCCACATAAACCCCTGGTGCGTCTCGGCGCGGCGCGGCACTGATATGCCAATGGACCAATGTCTGCACCAGGGCCTGTTCAATAAGTGTCACCAGATCCCGTACGCCGATCTTTAAACGCTTTAAATCCACCAGTACGTAAGCTGTTATCTGACCCGGACCATGATAAGTCACATGGCCGCCGCGGTCGCTTTTGACTACCGGAATATCACCGGGCAGGAGAATATATTCTTCTTTGCCGGCCTGACCCTGGGTAAATACTGGATGGTGTTCCAGCAGCCAGATCTCATCCGCGGTGCTGGCATCGCGCTGCTCATTGAAAGTTTTCATTGCCTCAAAGACAGTGCTGTAGTCCTGCAAGCCGAGTTGGCGAATGATTAATGGCGTTTCGCTGCTCATTCTCAGAGCACCATCTTGACCCGTGGGCTGATTTTTAGGTCGGCAAAAATGTCGTCCAGTTGAGGTTTGCCAGTGGCTCTAATAATCACTGTGATCGATTGCCACTTGCCCTTGCTACTGTCACGAATCGCTATTTTACTGCGATCAAAACCTGGGGCATGGGTATCCATAACCTGCAGAACATGCTGGTGTAGAGCCGGATCCGCTGAACCCAAAACCTTGATTGGATAATCGCAGGGAAATTCGATCAGCGGGGCGTTGTCTTTTGTAGTATTGGTCACTTTAGTCAGGTCAGACACTCTATTCACCTAGGACATTAGCTGAGTAATAAACAGTAGGATCCAGTCGACGAACCGCGAAAATATGCCGGACTCATCAATGTCTTTTTCGGCAACCAGTGCCGTATCGATTAATATTTCATCGTTTAGGGAGACCTGCAGACGACCGAGTTCTTGGCCGGCAGCAATGGGTGCTTTAATTTTTTCGTCGACCAAAATATTGGCGCTGAGGTTTTTCTGAGCGCCTCGCGGTAAGGTCAGAGTGACATTTTCGGCGATGGTTAGGTTGAGGAATTCCTCTTTGCCATACCAGACTTTGGCATTCTCTTTGATGATGTCGCCAACGGCATAAATAGTCTTGGTGTCGAAGTGACGGAAACCGTAGGAGAGCAGTTTTTGCGTTTCTCTGGCTCTCGCTTTGTCGCTGTCGGTGCCCATCACAACCGAAATTAAACGCATATCGCGACGCTTGGCGGAGGATACTAGGCAGTATCCAGCGGCATTGGTATGGCCGGTTTTTAGGCCATCGACACTACTATCGCGCCACAGCAGACGGTTTCTGTTGGGCTGGTTGATGTTGTTGTACTTAAAATACTTTTCCGAGTAGATGCTGTAGTGCTCAGGGTGATCCTGAATAATCGCCCGAGCCAGTAACGAGAGGTCACGTGCCGTGGACACCATGCCCTCATAGGGCAGGCCGGTAGAGTTAAAGTATTGCGTAGAGTCCATACCAAGCAGTGAAGCTTGATGGTTCATCACGTCGGCAAAGGCGGTTTCATCGCCACTGATATGCTCCGCTAGTGCAATAGAGGCGTCGTTGCCCGATTGGATAATCACACCGCGCATTAAGTCGCTAACCGAAACGCGTGTCCGGGGGCTCAGGAACATGGTCGAGCCATCGGTTTTTGCGCCGCCTTTCTCCCAAGCGTTGTCACTGATCAGTACCATATCGTCCTTTGTAAGGCGACCGGCGGCAATTTCCTTAGAGACAATGTAGGTCGTCATCATCTTCGCCAGACTGGCAGGTGGCAGTGGCATGTCGGCATTATTCTCAACCAGAATATGCCCAGTGTTGGCATCGATAAGAATATAGGCTTTGGCTGCCAGCTGCGGTGGCGCGGGAATCAGTTGTTGCGCCTGCACAGCAGGCAGACCTTGCAAGCTCAGAACGATAGCAGCAAAAGAGACAAGGTATTTTTTCAGCATAATAAGACCGTGGTTTGAAAAAGTGGCAGAGCGCTAATCTTAACACCTCAGTCGCTGCTATGCCCCCCTTGCGGTGTGTTTAAGGGCTAATTTAAGTCAGCGGGCTATTGAACTGGCTATTGGGTTGGCAATGGTTGTAGGTTGCTGCCAGTTTAAGGTGAGACTGAAAAGGCTGACAGATTTACCGTCTTTTTGAGCATCGCCTTAATTGTTACCAGTTCCATATGGTCAGCTATAGGACCAATCCATAATTTAAACAGATTGTCCTGATTACGCACCACTATAGGCTTTGAGGTGAGGCCGCTAATCTTGCCTTGCATCTCGTTGGCTAGGGCCATATCTCTGAAGGCGCCGACCTGCAGGTAGTTGCCGCTGTCGGAAGCCGCGACAGGTTCCTTAGGCATTATTGGGGGACTATTTTTTGCCGCGGCTTTGAGCGCAGCCTGAACGATCAGTGGCGGGTTCGCCAGGGTCTGTGGATGGACCTCTGTATCTATTACCTCAATTAAAACAGTCGCCGTACCTTTGTCTGCATAGCCGAGCTTCATTGCCGCTACATAAGAGAGATCGATTAGGCGCGGGCCGTGAAAGGGCCCCCGATCATTAATCCTCACCACCACAGAGCTGCCATTTTCGATGTTGGTCACCCGGGCATAGCAGGGGATTGGCAAGGTTTTGTGGGCTGCAGTCATGCCATACATATTGTAAACCTCACCATTAGAGGTCAGCCGGCCGTGGAACTTGGTGCCATACCAGGAGGCTATACCTGTCTCTTTGTAGCCTTTGCTAGAGGGCAATAGATTGTAGGTTTTGCCAAATACCTCGTAGGGGCTTTTGTTACCTGCATTGGTAATCGGTTCTGGCTTGGGTGTCGCATTGGGTATCACAGTGATGTCGATGCGTTTGCCGGCGCCGTCTTTTTCCACCCCTGGCGTTAGAGTGCAAGCGCCGAGACACAGCGCGATCAGCAAGATAGCTAGGCGTCGAGACTGAACGGGAAAGTTATAGCTGCGAGCAAGCATCTGTCACTGCGCACTTTTCTTGACGAATCAATTCACTCAGCTGGTAGACGGCCATAGCGTATTTGGTGCGCGGATTATAGCGGCTGATAACATAAAAGTTGTGCATGCCGAGCCAGTATTCGTTGCCATACTTAGCGCTAAAGCGCATGGGCAAAGCTTTGGTCTCAGGTGGAAGCTGTTCAATTACGTTGTAGCCCTGAGCGCCGAGCTCTGCCAGTGAAAGTTTCGGGCGGTGGAGTTTGTTCAGCGTATCTTCCGCCGGGTCAGTGCTGATATTGGCCCGTACTGCGACTGCCTCACCCGGTCTCCAGTGATGCGCTGAGAAGTAACTGGCAACACTGCCAATAGCATCTGTGGGGTTGTTCCAGATATCGGCAAACTGATCGCCATCGAAGTCCACTGCATAGGCGCGATAGCTGCTCGGCATAAACTGTCCCCAGCCCATGGCGCCAGCATAGGAGCCAGTGAGTTCAACGGGATTCTGGTTTTGCTCGCGGGAGAGTAAAAAGAGGTTTTCCAGCTCGGCGGTAAAGAAGCGCTTTCGCGATTCTCGCTTGTCGGTATAGGTGTAATAGTCAAAGGCCAGAGTGGCGAGGGCATCAACCACTTTATAACTGCCGGTATTGCTGCCGTAATTGGTCTCGACACCGATAATGCTAACAATAATCGCGGGGTCTACACCAAAATCGCGCTCCGCCTGCTCCAGAGTTTTCTTATGCTCCTGCCAGAACTTCACGCCACTATTAATTCGGCGGTCAGAGATAAAGTGCTTGCGGTACTCGTACCAGGGTTTGACCTTCTCCGCTGGTCTGCTCATAGCCTTGACTATGGATTCTTGATGTTTGGCGACACTCAACCAGCTGACAATGTCGTCCCGGGCAAACTTATGCTTTTCCACCATAAGGTCGATAAATTCGGCGGCCTCTGGGTGGGTCGAATAGTCTGCCTGACTGAGGCTTGCCAGAGGCAATGCAGTCAGGCCAGCGAGAGAGAGTAATGCTGTTGCGAGATATTTTTTCAAGGTTTTTCCTAAATCCGTTTCTGCTCTGTGCTAATGGCCATCAGGATACCAAATCCACTAAACAGAGTCACAATTGCTGAGCCGCCATAACTAATAAATGGCAGCGGTGCTCCAACCACCGGCAAAATACCGGAAACCATGCCCATATTGACAAAAATATAGACAAAAAAAGTCAGGCTTAGAGTGCCTGCCACCAGCCTGCTAAACTGGGTTTGGGCATTTAGTGCGATCATCATGCAGCGACCTATTAATAATAGATAGACCAGCAGCAGACTGAGCACGCCAATTAAACCAAACTCCTCGGCCAGCACGGCAATAATAAAATCTGTGTGGCTCTCGGGGAGAAAATTGAGCTGAGACTGAGTGCCCTGAGTCCAGCCTTTGCCACTCCAGCCGCCAGAGCCAATGGCCGTGGTCGATTGAATAATATTCCAGCCGGCGCCGAGTTTATCTTCCCCAGGGTTCAGAAGGGTTAATACGCGTTGTTTTTGATAGTCGAGCAGCACATAAAACCAGAGTGTTGGAATGGCTGCGAGGGCGCTAAGAACCGTAGCCACCAAATAGCGCTTGCCGAGTCCGGCGAGAAAAATAGCAAAAAATCCCGACGCAAAAATGATCAGTGAGGTACCTAGATCAGGCTGTCTGGCGACTAGAAAAACCGGTAGCAGGGTTGCCACAGTGGCAATAAAAACATGTTTAAACTGCGGTGGTAGGTGGCGCCTGCTGAGATAGGCAGAGACCATCATGGGAACGGCAATTTTCATTAATTCAGAGGGCTGAAAGCGGGTGAAGCCAAAATCCAGCCAGCGCTGCGCACCTTTTGCGCCGACGCCAAAATATAACACTGCCACTAGGGATAACAGGCCGGCAATATAAATAAGGATTGACCCACGCTCCCAAAATCGCGGTTTAAACTGGGCCATAATCAGCATGGCAAGCAGGCCCGCTAGCATAAACGAGGCCTGACGTTTGACGTAGAAAATACTCTGGCCGCTGGCACTGTATAGCACCGTAAGGCCGATCCCACAGAGGGCCAGTAACAGTAGCAGCAGTGGAATGTCGAGATGTAGAACTCTGGATGGTCGTCGATCACCGCCGGGGTTATTAAGCTGGCGAACAAAATCATTTCTATGCATTGCTCATCACCTTTTCATCACTTGGTTGCCAGCGTGGCGGACTCTTGAGATGCCATATAGGCATCAAATACTGCCCGTGCGATGGGAGCTGCGGACGAGCCGCCGTGCTCACCATTTTCAACAATTAGACCTATGGCTATCTTGGGGTCTTTGGCCGGTGCAAAGGCGACAAATAGCGCGTGATCCCACTGATTTTTATTTAGCTTGCTGCTGTCATATTTATCTTCGGCATCAATACTGATGGCCTGTGCCGTACCGGTTTTACCGGCAATCTTGTAGTCTAATTCTACGTTGATACTCCGCGCAGTACCGCGGCGGCTATGCACCACATCTTGCATGGCTTGGTGCATATAGTCCCAGTGCTTAGTGTCAATGTCGATATTAGTGGCGACTTGCGTGGCTGTCTGTTCTATACCGTTTATCGATTTGACTAGCCTTGGTGCACGCACATCACCGCGGCTGGCAATACGTGCAGACATGACCGCCAATTGTAATGGTGTGGTGAGCATAAATCCCTGGCCGATACTGGTGTTAATTGTGTCGCCATTAAACCAACTCTGGCCATGGGCGCCTTTTTTCCAGGCTCTATTAGGCATAATTCCGGGTCTTTCTCCGGGCATATCAATGCCGGTTTTGGCGCCGAGACCAAACTGCGAGCCATAGTTTGAAAGTAGATCTATGCCAGTCTTAATGCCTAAGCCGTAGAAGTAAATATTGCAGGACTCGATAATCGCTTTTGATAGGTTGACGCCATCTCCATGCCCCCCGCGGGCAAAGTTATGATCTCGCCAGGGACGGTCAATGCCTTCGAAATAGAAATAACCGTTGTCGTTAATCTGGTAGTTGGGGGTGACAATGTTATGTTGCAGCGCGATCAGTCCAAACAGCGGTTTAATCGTTGAGCCCGGTGGGTACTGTCCGCGTATGGCGCGGTCAAAAAGTGGCCGATCTTTTGAGTAGAGCAGGCTGTCGTAGTTCTTTTGGCTGATGCCTGTAACAAATAGGTTGGGGTCATAACTCGGCGTGCTGACCATGGCGAGAATGCCGCCGGTCTCAACTTCAATGGCCACTAGTGCGCCCCTCTCACCTTTAAAGGCATCAAAGGCTGCGCGCTGCAGATCAGTGTCGAGATACAGGGTCAGGTTATCACCTGGCAGGGCAGGGGTTTGCTGCAGTATGCGCATGGCCCGCCCCCGAGCATTCGTTTCTACCTGCTCGCTGCCGACAGTGCCAAGCAGTTGTTTTTCATAGAATTTTTCCAAGCCCACTTTGCCAATCGAATCGGTGCCGCTGTATTTTACCGTTTCAATAGTTTGGCTTTCCCGTTCATTGATACGGCCTACATAGCCTACTACATGGGCATATAGATCTCGATGAGGGTAGTGGCGAATCAATCGAGCAGAGGTTTCGGCGCCGTCCAGGCGATGGCCGTTAACAGCTAATATGGCCCGCTCTGCTTCACTTAGGTTGACATGTAATGTGGTCTGCTCGAAAGGACGTCGGCGAGTTAGCTTTTTGCGGAAACTCTGGATGTCACGTTCGGAAATGGTAATCAGCTTGCCCAGTTCACTGAGCAGTTGCTCAACATTCTCACTGCGCTCAGGCACTATGGTCAAATTATAACTGGGGCGATTGTCGGCGATCAGCTGGCCAGAGCGATCGTAGATTAAACCCCGTGGAGGTGGCAGCGGCCGCACCAAAACACGATTGTTATTGGATTGGGTGGCAAAATCTTCGTAGCGGGAAATTTGTAGATCAAAGTACCTTAGGCCAAGCACTAAAGATAATAGGAGCGTCAGCAGGGTCCCGACAAACAGTCTGCGGGCGAAAAGTTTTCGCTCCCGTTCCGGATCTGAAAAAGCCCCATTATGCATCATATTATTCTGTCACCGTAATCCATGGTCGCTAGCTGCGATGGTAGGGGTGATTGGCGTTTATAGTCCAAGCCCGGTAGAGCTGTTCCATTAACACAATGCGCACCAGTGGATGGGGCATGGTCAAGTCTGACAATGACCAGCGCATGTTGGCTCGCGCCAGGCATTCACTCGAGAGGCCATCTGGTCCGCCGATCAGCAGGCAGATGTCGCGGCCGTTCATCTGCCAGTCCGCCAGATTGGCTGCCAGCTTTTCTGTGCTCATTGAGCGACCCATAACATCCAGGGCAACGACAAAATCCTGATCGCCAATGACTTTTAATAAAGCCTGGCTCTCTTTTTCTATGGCTTTGCTGGCGGGCTGATTTTTGCCCCGGGCACCCAAGGCAATTTCAATGGTTTCGATACGCAGCTCTGGGGGCATACGCTTGCCGTATTCGGTGCAGCCGGATTCAACCCAGCTGGGCATGCGAGTACCCACTGCCAGAAGCTTTAGTTTCATCGTCGGTCAGGGTGCCTAGTCGATATCGCCGAGCAGGTGACGTTCGTTTTCCGGATCGTCTTGGGCATCGCCGGGGCGCATTGACCAGAGACGCTCGAGATCGTAAAACGCTCGGGTGGCTGGCAGCATAACGTGAACAATGACATCGCCGAAGTCGACCAGTATCCACTCGGAGGTATCGTCACCCTCGACGCCAATAATGCTGAAGCCGGCTTTCTTGCCTTCGACGGCGACATTGCTCGCCAGAGACTTTACCTGGCGGTTGGAATTACCGCTGGCGACGATCATATGATCCATCACTCCGGTGAGTTCGCGAACGTCCAGGGCAATAATATTTTGCGCTTTAACTTCTTCTAGCGCGGCGATAACAACGTCTTTTAATGATTGGCTCATAGTGGAAAAATTACTCGTATAAATCGTATTGATGAATGTAGTTAACGACTGCTGCCGGCGTCAGGAAGTCAATCCCATCACCGTGCTTGATCTTATCGCGTATTTGCGTCGATGAGATTGCCAGCCTAGTGGTGTCACAAAAGTACAGTTTACCAGCGCTGCA
>Ga0075468_10000744_pt1 | contig 13333 bp, 10 predicted proteins | sample DEB08_DNA_12_FD_77578 | JGI IMG/M metagenome (GOLD analysis project Ga0075468, IMG submission 77578) | Aqueous microbial communities from the Delaware River and Bay under freshwater to marine salinity gradient to study organic matter... | ecosystem: Environmental > Aquatic > Marine > Coastal ...
TTTTGATGCAATAGCTTCGGGTAAATATAATTCTGTAATGATCGATGCCTCACACGATGATTTTGATACAAATGTGGTAAGAACTAAGAAGGTCGTAGATCAGGCACATTTAATGAATGTTTTTGTGGAGGCTGAATTAGGAGTCCTTAGTGGTGTAGAGGATGATATTGCTATAGACAGAAAACTTGCAAGATATACAAGACCTTCAGAGGTGGAGCGCTTTGTAAGTGAAACCAATTGCGATAGCTTGGCTGTGGCGGTAGGCACTAGCCATGGCGCATATAAATTCTCGAGCGGACAAGGGATACAGTTCGACATTTTGAAAGAAATACAAGATCGTTTACCACGATTTCCAATTGTTCTTCATGGCGGGTCGGCGGTAAATATTGAGGAAATACGGAGAATAAACAAAAGCGGAGGAATGTTATTAGAAAGCGCCGTAGGGGTTTCTTCCAAAGATATTGGTATGGCAATAGAATATGGTGTATGCAAGATCAATATTGCTACGGATACCCGGCTTTTATGGACAAGAATTTATAGGGAGTTTTTTAAGGATTTCCCAAAACTTTTTGATCCGATAATTCCAGGAAAAACATATATGGATGCTTACGAAGAATTCATGATACAAAAATTCGAACTCTTTGGGGCTAGAGGGAAGGCAAGTGATTTTATAAAAAAATAGACGAAATGGTAAAAGAATCCTCATTATTAATAAAACCAAAAACAGACTCGAATATTTACCATAGTATTTCACCCGAATCGGCGAATTGGAAATATTTGAGCTTTGAGGCTAGAATAATGAAGCGTTATGATACCTGGGAACATGAAACCCAAGAAAATGAGATGGTTATTGTGCTAATGAGCGGTAATTTCAAAGTGACCAGCGATAAAGGAAACTGGGAAACTCTGAACGGGCGTACCGATGTGTTTAGCGGAGTAGCCCATACATTGTATCTGCCAAGATACTCCAAATTTACGCTGTCGGCGACCAGTGAAGTTCTTGATATTGCCTATGGTTGGTGTAGGGCTGATCTAGATTTTCCTGCAAAATTCGTTACCCCTGAAGATACTCCGGTAGTCATTTTTGGAGGAGATAATGCTACGCGCCAATTTAATGATTTGGTGCCCCCCGGCTTTGGTTGTAACAGTATTGTGGTCAGGGAGGTCTATACACCCTCTGGGAATTGGAGTTCCTTTCCTGCACACAAGCATGATGAACGTATTCTTGCGGAAGATGGCACCGTATTAGAGCCCATTCAAGAAGAAACGTATTTTTATAAATTTCAGAAACCTGAGGCCTATGCTATTCAACAGGTATATACAAAAGACCGCTCTTTGGATGAAATTGTAAGGCCTCGACATAATAATGTGGTCATGATACCAAAAGGATTCCACCCCGTAGTTGCCGAACATGGTTTTCATTGCTACTATCTCAACTTTTTGGCTGGAACGGACCAATGTTTGGCAAATACAACTGATCCTGAACATGAATGGATATATGATTCATGGACTTCAAAAGACAAAAGGTTACCTCTTGTATCAGCCAAAATGAATCAACAGTAAATAAAAGGAACAATGGGAACTAAAAAATATGATGTCATTGCCTTCGGAAGATCATCAATCGATCTTTATTCCCAAAACATTGGTTCTGCTTTTAATGATATAAAGGGGTTTGATGCCTTTGTAGGAGGGTCTCCTTTGAATATTGCTGTTGGCTGTGCCCGATTGGGGGTCAATGCCACTTTACTGACCGCAGTTGGCGAGGATAAAGTTGGGGAGTTTATCGTTAGCTTTTTGAACAATGAAGGCGTAAACACACATTGTATTCCAATAAAAAAGTATGCTAGGAGCAGTGCAGTGGTTCTTGGTATAGAACCGCCAGATAAATTTCCGTTGGTCTATTACCGGGATAATGCCGCAGATAGCCAAGTGACTATTGACGAAGTGGATTTGGCCAGCATACCAGACTATCGTATTTTGCTAATCAATGGTACAGCCATGAATATGGAACCTTCTCGAAGTGCAACCTTTCATGCTGCTGAAATAGCTTCGAAAAACAATGTTGACGTGGTCTTGGATTTAGATTTCAGAGCAGATCAGTGGCATGACTATCGTGCCTTTGGCATCACAATGAGGGCAGTACTGCCCCTTGTTAAAATTGCAATTGGCACAGAAGAGGAAATCTTGGCCGCTACGTTGGAAAATACATCACAAGTAACTATTAAGCACCAGCAGATATCGGCTCCCAAAATTTCTGGAAATATTAACGCATCTATAAAACGCTTACTTTCCACAGGTATAGAGGTGCTTATTGTTAAGAGAGGAAGAGAAGGGGCTAGTATATACAAAAAAGAGGGTACGATTGAAGATGTTCCCGGCTTTCCGGTCGATGTTCTCAATGTTCTTGGTGCCGGTGATGCCTTTGCCAGTGGTTTTCTATATGGTATTTTACAAGGCTGGGACCTTTACAAATCTTGTAGAATGGGCAATGCCAGCGGAGCCCACGTAGTGACCCAAAAAGGATGTGCCAACTTTATGCCAACTCTACAAGAGTCTATGAACTTTATAGAAAAAAATGGTGGATTTTAATTTCTGATTTTAATTATGAATACTAAAAGACTTACTGTGGCGCAAGCCACCATAGCATATCTCAAAAACCAGTACGTGGAGCGTGATGGGGCACAGCACAAATTTTTTGCGGGCTGTTTTGGAATTTTGGGACACGGAAACGTGGCAGGTATTGGGCAGGCATTACATCAGAATCCAGACTTCCCCTTTTATGTAGCGCGAAATGAACAGGCTATGGTGCACTCCGCTGCGGCCTATGCCAAGGTAAAGAACAGGCTACAGACGTTTGTATGCACCTCCTCTATTGGTCCTGGAGCTACAAATATGGTAACTGGGGCAGCTGCAGCAACCATTAATAGAATTCCGGTACTCTTAATTCCTGGCGATATTTTTGCCACTAGACATGTTGCACCAGTATTGCAGCAATTGGAATCTAATATGACCCAAGATATTTCGGTCAACGACTGTTTTAAACCCGTATCAAAATACTGGGACCGTATTAACAGACCAGAACAATTAATCACTGCGTTACCTGAGGTTATGCGCGTACTAACATCACAGGCCGAAACCGGTGCAGTAACCCTTTGCATTCCCCAAGACGTGCAGGCCGAAGCCTTTGATTTTCCCTCGGCCTTATTTCAAAAAAAGGTCTGGTACGTTGGGCGAACCATGCCAGATGCCTCATTATTGGAAAAGGCGATAAATCAAATCAGGAACAGTAAAAAACCGCTTATCGTTTCGGGTGGGGGAACCATTTACAGTGGGGCCACCGAAGTTCTCAAAGAATTTGTGAACCGAACAGGAATTCCAGTTACAGAAACCTTTGCCGGCAAGGGATCTCTTAAATATGATAACCCAAAAAACTTGGGTGCAGCCGGGGTAACGGGAACGCCAGGGGCTATAGAAATGGCAAAGGAAACAGATCTAGTAATCGGCATTGGCACCAGATACAGCGATTTTACCACCATTAGCAAATCGGCCTTCCAACACCCAAATGTAAAATTCATCAATATCAATATTACAGAATTTGATTCTTTCAAACATGGAGCTTTGCCCTTGGTAGGCGATGCAAAAGCTATTCTTGAGATAATAAATACAAAACTAGGCGACTTCAAAGTAACCGATGATTACAGAAAAAAGGTAGAGCAATTTAATACCTCTTGGGATGATTATGTCTCCGAGATGTATGCTGAAAAAAATATAATTCCGGCCTTTCAAGGAGAGGTAATAGGCGCGATAAATACATTTTCAGATGCAGATGATATTATGATATGCGCGGCAGGAAGCCTTCCTGGAGACTTGCATAAATTATGGCGCACCCGTAATCCAAAGGGTTTTCATTTGGAATACGGCTATTCTTGTATGGGTTATGAAATAGCTGGGGGACTTGGAGCAAAAATGGCCCGCCCTGAAAGTGAGGTCTATGTATTAGTGGGCGATGGAAGTTATTTAATGATGGCCCAGGAAATCGTTACTTCCGTTCAGGAAAAACAGAAATTGACTATTGTATTATTAAACAATGATGGCTATGCCAGTATAGGTGGACTTTCTGCCTCACTGGGAAGCGAAGGCTTCGGCACGTATTACCGCTATCGCAGTGAGGAAACCAACCAGTTAGATGGCGGACTATTACCTATAGACTATGCGGCAAATGCAGCAAGCATGGGTGCTTATGTTATTAAGACCACCAACGTAACAGAATTAAAAGCCGCGCTTGAAAAGGCCAAGACCATTGACCATACCACCTTAATTTATATAGAAGTAGATCGAAAAAAAGGTATTCCAGGCTTTGCTTGGTGGGAAGTTGCCGTAGCCGAGATATCTGAAAAAGAGGCTGTAAACGAGTCTTTTAAAACATATCAAGAGAACAAGAAAAATCAAAAACATTACCTCTAAACCCATACAATGAACACAGACTTAATAATTATTCTAGTTTCCTTCATTGCCTTTACGGGGGGTGTGGCCTTCTTTACCTGGTATAGTTTACGGAAAACTAATTTGGGTTCTTCAGACGGTTATTTTTTGGGTGGTAGAAGTCTCACCGGTACTGTAATCGCTGGGTCTATGCTGCTAACCAATATCTCCTCCGAGCACTTGATAGGCATGAACGGAAATTCATATGTAAACGGGTTTATCGTTATCGCTTGGGAAGTTACGTCTTCTATTGCGCTGGTCATTGCAGCCATCTTTTTTGTACCCAAATATTTAAAAATGGGACTGACTACCATTCCCCAGTTCTTGGAAAGCCGTTTTGACGAACTTACAAGAACCATGGTTGCTGGTATTCTTATCTTCTCTTTTGTGGTAACCTTATTACCTATTGTATTGTATTCCGGAGCGATTGGCATCGAAAGTTTGTTCGGGGTATCAGAAATCTTGGGTGTGGAAAAGACCCAAGGCCTTTGGATAACAATAGTCATCATTGGTGCCATAGGCTCAATTTATGCCGTTTTTGGTGGACTAAAGGCGGTGGCGTATTCCGATACCATTAATGGCGCCGGCCTATTACTCGGAGGACTCCTCATTCCGATCTTGGCACTAATGGCCATTGGAGATAATAATATCGTGGACGGCTTAGTAAAAGTCTATGAGTATGCCCCTGAAAAATTCAACGTCATAGGTGCCCCGGATTCAGTTTTACCTTTTGAGGTGCTGTTCACGGGGCTCATTATCAATCAGCTCTATTTCTGGGGCATGAACCAGACCATTATCCAAAGGGCTTTGGGAGCCAAAAACCTGAAGGAGGCCCAAAAAGGATTGCTGATTACCGGTTTATTCAAAATATTGATTCCTTTGATAATCGTCCTACCAGGCGTTATTTGTTTCTTTTATTTTCAGGACACGTATTATGACCAACAGGATAACGTATATCCGCAATTAGTAAAAAAAGTACTTCCGGTATGGTTGATTGGTTTCTTCGCTGCGGTCATTATGGGAGCCGTTTTAAGCACGTTTAATTCGGTCCTTAATTCGGTCGCGACCCTTTTCAGCGTTGATATTGTCAAAAAACACCTCAGCAAAGATATAAGTGATTCCAAATTGGTAAAAATCGGCAAGATTACTTCAGCCGTTTTAGCCGTTGTTGCCATTATGGCCGCACCCATGGTAGCTAATGCCTCTGACGGCCTGTACCAACTATTGCAAGAGCTTAACGGTATTTTCTTTATCCCCATAGCCTCTATTCTATTGGCCGGTTTTTTTATGAAAAAGGTATCGGCCTTAGGTGCTAAGGTAGCTTTGATTTTTGGGCTATGCTTTTACGTTTTTATGACTTGGGGATATACCAGCCACGGAATACACTTTGTACACTTGTGGGGCATTGAATTTGTCTTGAATGTTGCCATAATGTATGGGGTATCTCATTTCTGTCCGCGTAAAAATAGTTATAAAATTACCGATGTTGGCGCGGTAAACCTCGTGCCATGGAAATATACAAAAGCCATGTCCATTGGTCTATGTGCCCTTACCATCCTTATTTATATTTTATTAGGCCAAAATGGTTAAAGCAAAAAATTAATTAACACATAATTATTAAAAATGAACATCTTAAAAAACTATATAAACGGAACTTGGCAACACAGTCAATCCAAACAGACCATTAATGTGGTCAACCCCGCAAATCAAACCGTTTTGGCCAAGGTGCCTTATGGGTCAGAAACAAAAAAAGATCTGGACCAGGCGGTCATTGCTGCTCAACAGGCCTATAACGAATGGCGAAATGTTCCAGTAATGAAAAGGGTTCAAGTCCTATACCAATTAAAATCCTTACTTGAAGAGAACATGGAAACCTTGGCGAAAATCATTACCGACGAATCCGGAAAGACCAAGGCAGAATCGTATGGCGAAATACAAAGGGCTATTGAAAATGTAGAGGTAGCATGCGGCACACCAATGCTTATGGCAGGTGATGTAATAGAGGATATTGCAACAGGAATTGATGAAATGATGATCAGGCAACCCTTGGGCATAGCAGCCTGTATCACCCCCTTTAATTTTCCCAGCATGATTGTATTTTGGTTTTTGCCCTACGCAATTGCGACAGGGAACGCCTTTATCGTAAAACCATCTGAAAAGGTTCCGTTGACCATGATGAAAATTTTTGAGATCCTAAATCAATTGGATATGCCCAAAGGCCTCGTTAGTCTAGTACATGGTGGCAAGGATTCCGTAGATGCTATCTTGGAGCATCCAAAAATCAAAGCCATCAGTTTTGTGGGCAGCACACCTGTGGCAAGGTATATTTATAGCAAGGGTACAGCCAATGGCAAACGCGTACAGGCACAAGGCGGTGCAAAAAACCCTGTTGTTATTTTGCCTGACTCCGATATTGAAATGTCGACTAAAATTATTGCCGATTCCGTTTATGGTTGTGCCGGACAACGTTGCTTGGCTGCCTCTACCATTATTACCGTTGATGACCACAAGAGGGAGATCAAGGATGCGCTCTACGAAACCGTCAAATCAAGAACTACTGGATACGGCTGGGACGATGGCGTTAGTATGGGTCCGGTAATTAATCCAGAGAGCAAGAGCCGAATAGAAGGGTTGATTCAAAAGGGTATTGATGAAGGTGCCAAGTTACTTCTAGATGGCAGAAATACTTCCATTTCTGGTTATGAAGATGGTAATTTTATAGCACCCACCATCCTGGAAAATGTAGCCTTGGACAAAGAATTGATAACGACCGAAATATTTGGTCCGGTCATGAGTTTAATATCCCTCAAAAATATAGATGAAGCACTTTCCTTTGTGAATAGTGGCAGCTATGGAAATATGGCCTGTATTTTCACGGGTAGTGGGGCAAATGCAAGAAAATTCAGAAATGAGGCGGATGCCGGAAATATCGGAATTAATATTGGTGTTGCTGCCCCTATGGCGCAGTTTCCATTTAGTGGTTGGAAAGATAGTTTCTTTGGAGACCTGCATGGGCAGGGCAAGCATGCCATTGAGTTTTTTACACAAACCAAAGTAATCATAGAAAGATGGCCGAATATCTGGTCGCGTAAATTTTAAAATAAACCTTGGATGATAAAAATCGCAAACGCACCTTGCTCGTGGGGTGCACTGGAATTTGATTTGGAAGAAAAATCAGAAGAAATTGGTTTTGAACAAGTCTTGGACGAAATTAAACAAACGGGCTACATAGGTACGGAACTAGGAGATTGGGGGTTTATGCCGACAGATCCGGCCCTATTAAGGACTGCGATAGATAGCAGAGACCTAGAACTCTTAGGTGCTTTTGTACCCGTAGCCCTTGCAGATAAGCGTACTCACGACATGGGAATCCAGTCTGCCCTGCGGGTGGCAGAACTTATGTATAAGGCAGGATATCCAAATGCTTTTATAGTTTTGGCTGATAACAACGGGAGTATTCCAGAGCGGACAAAAAATGCCGGCAGAATCACTCCAGAAATGGGATTGACCAAAAACCAGTGGGAAACCTATACAAAAGGTGCTGAAAAAGTAGCCAAAGCCGTGAAAGAAGCTTACGGCCTAAGAACTGTTTTCCATCATCATTGCGCCGGATATGTAGAAACACCCAAAGAAATAGATACCCTAATGGCGCTTACCGATCCCGACCTAGTTGGATTATGTTTGGACATGGGGCACTATGCCTTTGGCGGAGGTGATCCTGTAAGTGCCTTAAAAAAACATTCCAACAGAATTTGGCATGTCCATTTTAAGGACTTTGACCCAGAAGCTGCGCGGCTATCAAGAGAAGCCAATGGCGATTATTTTGATGCCATAAAAAGAGGGGTTTTCTGTGAGCTTGGCAAAGGAAGCGTGGATTTCAAAATAATAGTTGATTTATTGCAGGATAAAAACTACAACGACTGGATTGTAGTGGAACAAGATATACTTCCAGGTATGGGAAACCCGAAAATATGTGCAAGGACAAATCGTGAGTATCTTAATTCAATTGGATTATAACCTAATTAAAATAAACGCTTTAATTTAAGTAAATATGAATAAAGTTCGTATTGGTATTGTTGGATTGGGCAGATTGGGCTTTATTCATGCCACAAATATTGGAAGCATAATTAAAAATGCAGAATTGTCCGCAGCCTGTAGCCTTAATAAAGAAGAATTATCCAGAGCGAAAAAAGAATTGAACGTTGACCATTGTTTTACTGATTTTAAAGAAATGATCAAGGCCTCTGACTTGAACGCCATTGTGATTGTTTCCCCATCGACCCATCATTGTGAACAAGCCATATATGCCCTTCAAAAAGGATTGCACGTATTTTGCGAAAAACCCTTAGGAACTACCCTCCAAGAGTGCTTAGCCGTAGAAAAAGCTGTAGCTGAAAATGCAAATCAGGTATTTATGTTAGGGTTTATGAGAAGGTACGACCCTTCATATATGTATGCAAAGCAAAAAATAGATGAAGGTGTAATAGGAAAACCCATTCTTTTTAGAAGCTATAGTGTAGATCCTGAATCGGCGATAGATGGTGCCTTAAAATATGTCGAACACAGTGCTGGACAATTTTTGGATATGGCCATTCATGATATCGATTTAGCAAGATGGATGCTAAAAGCAGAGCCAAAAAGCATTTTTGCCATTGGCGGATGTTATGCACATGAAGAGTTTGCCGCGTACGGCGATGGAGATAACGTATCGGCATTATTGCAGTTTGACAATGAGAGTATGGCCTTTTTCTTGGCAGGTAGAACGGCACCCCATGGTTATAATGTGGAAACTGAAATCATAGGTACCAAAGCTACGCTTAGAATTGGATCTGTTCCAAGAAAAAATATGGTCGAGATATTAGATTCGCAGGGTGTAAGGCAAGAATGTTCCCAATCCTTTCAAGAAAGATTTGAAGTAGCATTTGTTAATGAAATGCAGGAATTTGTGGATTGCATTACTGAAAATAAAAAACCAGAAATTAAAGTGGAAGATGGAACAAAATCAACCAATATAGCATATTTGGCGACAAAATCATTTAAAGAAAATAAACTTATAAAAATATGAATACCATAAAGTTCGCAGTTGCCGGCCTGGGCAGAATAGGAAAGATACATTTGGATAACTTACTTCAAATGGAGGGAGTAGAAGTAGTGGCAGCGATGGACCCATCCGAGGAATGTCGGCTATATGCCAAAAATAATAATATTCCGTTTATTACATCGTCCTATAAGGACTTGATATCTATGGGCGACTTTAGTGTCATACTCATATGTTCCCCGACAAATACTCATGCAGATTATGTCGAGATGGGCGCTTTAGCGGGGAAGGATGTTTTTTGTGAAAAGCCCTTAGACCTATCCTTGGAAAGGGTATTGGAGGTTTTAAAAGTTGTACGTGAGAGCGGTGTACAACTAATGTTGGGTTTCAACCGTAGATTCGACAAGGAATTTAAGAAAGTACACGAGCTTGTGAAAGAAGGTGCCGTAGGAGAACCTCATTTAGTGAAAATAACAAGCCGAGATCCTGGAGCTCCACCAGTTAGCTATATTAAACAATCAGGAGGATTATTTTTGGATATGACGATTCATGATTTTGATATGGCACGTTTTGCAGTAGGCAAGGAGATTGACGAAGTCTATGCCAAAGGTACCGTTTTAACGAACCCTGCTATTGGTGAAGCAGGTGATATTGATACCGCCGTTGTAACATTGACCTATATGGATGGTACCATGGCAGTAATAGACAATAGTAGGGAGGCGGCCTATGGTTATGATCAGCGCATTGAAGTATTCGGTTCAAAAGGCATGGTCCAGGCAAACAACAATTTTAACGATTCACATCGCCTGTACACAAGTAAAGGAATTGAGGGGGCTCTACCCCTACATTTTTTCTTGGAACGCTATCAAGAAGCCTACAAAACAGAAATACAAGATTTTATAAAAGGGCTTTCAAACCGAATAAAAATGCCCGTTGATGGTAACGATGGTCTTCAATCCTTGAAAATAGGTCTTGCTGCCATAAAATCATTAAAGGAAAATAGACCTGTAAAAATATCAGAGATTATTTAGTCTAAAAAAGACACTTTAACTCTCAACGAAGCATGTGCATATACCGGCATCTCCAAAAGCTACATGTACAAACTAACTGCTTCTTGTAAGATTCCATTTCACAATCCATTTGGCAAAAAATTGTATTTCAACCGTAAACAACACTAGAGCTCAAGATAATACTGCCGGTATTGCAGCAGCTATTGGAGGTATTGTAGCCATTGGAGCCGGAATTGCCGCTATAGATCAACTTGAAGAAAGCCTAGAACAGAAAGCTGTAGAACACATATTAGAAACATACCCAGAAATAACAAAGTTTGAGTTAAAATCTGAGAGCTTAAAGGGCGTAAAAGCAAAAGACTTATCCAATGTTTCTGTCTTAACTTTTGAGCTAGAAAGCCTAACAACACCAATGAATAGATACGTGTTATTTGCCTTTACTAGTACTGGTTGGGCTAATGAAAATGGAATTAACTATGATCGAATATTCTGGAAGAGGTTTGATGTATCTGAATGGAATAGCCTAATTAAAGTCTATGTAAATACTGCCTCCGGAGAGAATGTTTCAGAATCAATAATCTCTGAAGCAAAAATTGTGAATAGAGGAGTTAAAGATGGAGGTAAATTTATTGTTGAGTTTGATAAAATTGGAGGAGATACATATCTAACATCTGACTTCTCTAATGAATTCAAAAAGTCTTCAACGAAAAGTCCCTGGGACTATTCTTGAAGAGCACGTCTGATTTAGTCCAAATATCTAGAGGTGCAATCATTAGCTCTCATGAATTCCTTAACAAGCAATAATTTATTTCAGGTGCATGTATCTTTTTATCGAGTTATATATAGATATCAGAACCAGCCTCAAAAAAGAAAACCTTTTCTACAAAACCCACCCCTCTGCTAAAATCAAGTTGTGCACTGAAACTTTTTGGAATTAATAAGCTCAAATCTGTTTAATAGCTTTATAAGCAGAATTAATGCCAAATCGATTGCCAAAATCAATTAATAACAGTAAATTTGATTATTAATTATAGTTGCTATATTTAAATAAAATCTTTGCTTAAGGCATGAATTTACTGGGTTTTATTCGTTAAAGATTAATAATTACACTCTTCTTCGAACCCCCAACCCTCAGAGCCGAAATCTGATATTCTATCCAGTTGAACTACGCAGCCTATTTAATAAAACAAAGTTAAATCCTTTTAACTACTTGGTCTTTACTATCCCGAACTCTTTTTTATAATAGTCCGCTATTGGCCCATAGGGTCCCAGCTGATGCTGCTCCACTGAAAAGGGATCTGAATAAGGTCCATAGGGAGTAGACATGGGCTTTTTTAGGCGGTCTGGAAAGTCTGCTGATAAGGCCGCTTTTTCAGGTCTTTGCTGCTGGTTCATATAGGCTGCTACATCATAGGCTTCGTTATCTGTGAGTGTAGGGTTTTCATGACTTACACCAAAAGGCATATTGTATTTAATGAAAGAAGCTGCAGTAAGCAATCTGGTCATTCCAGCACCATTGTTATAAGTGTCATTGCCCCATAAGGGCGGATACAAATATTGTCCCCCTGTCTCTTTAGTACCCTGTCCATTTTTTTGGTGGCACAACACACACTGTTGTTCAAATACCTGTGCACCATGGTTTAAATCTGCAGGACGGTTTGGCCATTCCATAGGCTTTAAACCTTTTTCCATAGCTGTGGCATACAATTCATTCCCCACATCTTTAGTGGTTTCCTTATTTAACCAGCCCAAGAAAGCCACTAAGGCTTTCATTTCTTGAGCCTTAACGTCCAAAGGCTTACCATTCATACTTCTGGTCAGGCAGCCATTAATTCGGTCTTCTATGGTGCCTATTTTATTTTCCCTACCCCTGAATTGCGGGAAACGGTCTAATACCGTATTCAATGGAATTCCAAAGGCTTTGGTGCCTTCATTGAGGTGACATGAAATACACTCTAGGTTGTTTCCGGTGGTGCGCTTAGTGGCATCGGCCACTAGTGGCCCTATAACTTTGGAGGTATTAACCAGGACCTCATACCCCAACTGTAGTGAACGGTCTTGAGTGGCATAAACTGCCGCTTGTAAATCCGTTTGGTACTCAGTAACTGGTATTGGGACATATTTTTCAGGTGCTGCGGCATTAAATAACCCTATAAAAACAAGGACTACAACACCTACATATGCCAATAAAATGACCAACAAATTCTGGGCTAGTTTTTTAATCTGCTGTTGCATACTTAAAAATAGTAATTTTTTACAAGCGAATAAATAGTATGGAAGACCAAAGGTTTTTTTCTAGAATAACCCCTTGTTTGTCTTGATGAATACGCTGGTAACCACTCACTAAAGTGGCTTTTGGAGACAATACTGCCCTAAAACCTAGAAAAGTCCAGTTCTGATTAAAAGTGTGGGGAAATAAGTTCTTTGTGAACATAAAAACTTCGTTAAACGCCATGAATTCGAACTTTTTTCCCAAACCTGAAATTGGTTTTCTCCAGCCAAATCTAACACGAAGCCTGCCACCAAAATCAAATTCAGAAGCTGTATTCTCAATCCACCGCTCTTCTACCCTTAGCCATCCAAAAAAAGTGCTCTTTTTTAAAGGGATAGTATAAAAAATCTGCTGCCAGACATTGTGCTCTTCCAAAAAGACCGCTTGCTTTTCGGTATTTAAAAAGGAATAACCTCCAGATATAGTAACCTGTGAATTGATCTTTCTAACATAAGAGGGACGCAAAATAAACTGCTGTTGACCTCCCCAAAAATCTTTTGTTCTGTAGTGGGTCTCTAAACGAACACCCTG
>Ga0075468_10000747_pt1 | contig 13320 bp, 9 predicted proteins | sample DEB08_DNA_12_FD_77578 | JGI IMG/M metagenome (GOLD analysis project Ga0075468, IMG submission 77578) | Aqueous microbial communities from the Delaware River and Bay under freshwater to marine salinity gradient to study organic matter... | ecosystem: Environmental > Aquatic > Marine > Coastal ...
TGATCAGATTTGGGTTCTTCCAACAGCTGATGGTTCTTCTGGACAAATGTTAAAGACAGATGGTTCAGGAACTCTTTCATGGGCGACAGCATCATCAACAGTTACAGGATTAACAGACACAACAATATCTTCTATAGCTTCAGGTGATTATTTAATATATAACGGATCAGCTTGGGTCAATCAAGCACAAGCTTCTAATGCTGTTATCTCAACAATGACAGGTGATAACTCAGATACTACATTATCTTTATCTAGAGCACCATTGACAGAAAATGCTGTTAATGTATATTGGGACGGTGTATATCAACATAAAGATAACTGGTCTTTAAGTGGTACAACTCTTACATTCTCAACAGCACCTGGAACAGGTGTTAAAGTAGAAGCTGTAGTAGGTTCTCAGACAAATATACTATATGGTAATGATGTAGCTATCGATACAATGACTGGTGATAACTCAGACACAACTTTAGCATTAAGTGTTACCCCTTCAAATGAAAATCATGTTAATGTTTATTTTGACGGTGTTTATCAAAGCAAATCAAACTTTTCATTAAGTGGGTCTACTATCACATTCTCAACAGCACCTCCAACAGGTGTAGTAGTTGAAGCTGTATCTAATCAAGCTGTCTCAGTTGGAACAGCTACAGGTATAGCAGCTTCAGCTCTAACAGGTTTATCAGAAGTCACAGCAGCTGCTGCAGATCATGTATTAGTATATGATGCTTCAGGTTCAGCTCTAAAGAAAGTAACAGTTCAATCATTAGCTGATGTTACAGATACTTCTTTACTAGCTACAGATATTAAGATTGGTGAAGATGATCAAACGAAAATAGATTTTGAAACAGCAGACGAGATTCACTTCTACGCTGCGAATGCTGAACAAGTATATATAGCAGACGGAGTATTCGGTCCACAGACAGATGCTGATGTTGATTTAGGAACAAGTGGAGTAGAATTTAAAGACTTATACTTAGACGGAACAGCTCATATCGATACTCTAGATGTAGATGTAAACGCTACAATAGCCGGAACATTAGGAGTAGATAGTCGTGTTGGTATCGGTGTTGCTGCCCATTCATCAGCAGCTTTAAATATTACCAGTACAGATCAAAACATTCGTTTAAATAATGGCTCAGAACTTGGGATTATAGATTTAGACTCTGATGGTAAATTAGATTTATGGGCACATGGGGATGGTGAAACTATAAACTTTAGAACTGGCACAGGAGATGGGACTGTAGCTATGGCTGTAGTGGGAACAACAGTAATGATAGGTGCTTCTGATTTAGGAGGTGCATTAAATATTACACATGGTAATGAGTTTGGTTTAGTAACTTCAGGTGGTTACAACTATCAAGCTAAATTTGAATCAACTGATGCAGAAGCAGCTATTGTTATAGAAGATAGTAATAGTGGTACAGACTATAACAGAATAGGTGTTATTACTAATGACATGACTTTCATTACAAACAATAGTGAAAGAATGCGTATTCATGCGACTGGTAGAACAGCTTGGTCGGCTAACGGTATGGGAAGTACAGGAACAGTTCCTAGAGATTTCGCTTTCTACACAGAAGGTAGTACTAACGGTGTAGAAGTTCGTAGTAATGATGAAAGGTTACTTTTCTTAGGAGCTGCAGGTAGTAGTGGAACAGGAAGCGATACTGGTTATTTAGCCATTAATGACCAAGGTACTACCAAAATTGCATTGAACGCAAATGGAGAATCAGCAATTGCAGGTGGTACTTTTTATGTATCAGGTGAAGGAACGTCTTTTGCGGCAGGTTCACACAATGGTATGCAATTTGCTATCAATGGACAATCTGTAAGTAGTCGTGCGGCAGATAACTTACAAACTCATAAATCATTTTATAATACAAATGGTTCAGTAGGAACAATAAAGACAACTGGCTCTACAACACAATTTAACACTTCATCTGACTACAGATTAAAAGAAAACGTGGTTACAGATTGGGATGGAACAACTTTACTAAAACAATTAAAACCGAGTAAGTTTAATTTCAAAGCTGATACAGATACAACTATACAAGGTTTTTTAGCACATGAAGTATCTAGCATAGTTCCACAGGCTGTTTCAGGTGAAAAGGATGCAGTATATACAGCAGAAGAAGCAGCAGATGGAGAAGGTGTAGAAGGACAGCCGAATTATCAAGGCATAGACCACTCACACTTAGTTCCTTTATTAGTTAAAACAATACAAGAGTTAGAAGCAAGAATAACAACATTAGAAGAATAATAAACGGATATAAATAGTAATATGGCATTCACAAAAGTAACAGGAACATTAGTAGATATCGGTGATTTAGACCTGACAAATGTTGGTCAAATTCAATTAGATAGTATCGCCGGTGATGCTGACGCAAACACATCAATAACATTTAGTGGTTCAGATGTAATCACTATCGCAACAGGTGGTGCCGGTAGATTAACAATAGGTGACGGAGCCTTATCACCTGTTACAGACAATCAAATAGATTTAGGTACAAGTTCATTAGAATTCAAAGATGCTTTCTTTGACGGTACAGTTACTTCTGATGCCTTCGCGGGACCATTAACAGGAGATGTTATAGGTAATGTCTCAAATACAGGGACTTTTACACTAGATGCTGTTTCAAATATAATACTTGACGCTGGTGGTGGTCAAATATCATTTAAAGATGACAGTACAGAGATAGGTGTATTAGAAAATTCTAGTAGTGATTTTAAAATAGAATCAAAAGTATCTGATAAAGATATAGTATTTGTAGGTAATGATAATGGTAGTGCTGTTACAGCTCTTACACTTGATATGTCAGATGCTGGAAGAGCTCTTTTCAATAATAATGTCACTATTAATAATTCAGGAAACACGGTATATTGTGATATTTTCTCAGACTCAGGAAGTAATAGAGGTGAAGGATACTTTAGATTCTTAACAGATGGTGCTTCAGCTAATCAAGCAGTAGCTCAAATTTATATGGAACAGGGTTCTGGTGATGGTGCAGCTCAAAAATCGCATATGTATTTACAAGTTTCAGATAATGGAAATCCGACAACAGCTATGACGATTGAAAACAACAAAACAATTACTACAGCAGGAGATTTAAAAGTAACTAACGACATAATAATGTTGAATAATGGTAGAGGTATAAGTTTCGCGGCTGATACAGAAGATGAAGTAGGAGCTGGTTCAGTTGGTTCAGAAACTTTACACGATTACGAAGAAGGTACTTGGACACCTAGTAATAATGGTACTCAGTTTAGTACAAGAGTAGGTTCATACACTAAAATAGGTAATAGAGTTTTTTGTCAGTTCAAAGTTGTAGCGGGTGGTGGTTCGTCAACGGGTGACTGGTCGGGACTACCTTTCACAATCAGAAACAGTTCAGATTTAGGTATCGGCGGTGGAGTAGTAGCGTATCACAATGAAAATAATTCTGAATCATGGCATGTCAGTACAGAAAATGTAAATAGTACTACTTTTTCAATAAGACAAGGATCAACACAAAAACAATTAACATCAGGCAAGCAAGCTTGGGGATTTTTTAGCTACTTAGTATAACGGAGAAAGAATAAAATGGCATTAGCGAAAACAACAGAAGTAGACCAATATGAAATTGTTGGTACACATAAAAACGTACAGATTCGTGAAAGAACAATCATCAAAGAAGATGGTGAGTTTCTTTCTGATAAGTATCATAGACGAGTTCTTGAGTGTGTAACATCAGTATGGGATGGAAGTTCATGGACACATACGGATACAGATGTATCTAGTGAATCAACTGAAATAAAAAATATATGTAATTTATTGTGGACTACAGATATTAAGAATGCTAAGAAAACATTCAACGAAGCTAATCAATTAAAGGGTTAACAGATGACAACACAAGCAAGAGAGTTAGCTAAATTAGTATCCAACGCTGGAGATGTAAATCTCGGTGATGATATTTCTTTGGCATCAGACGGAGCTGTACTTAATTTCGGAGCTGACTCAGATGTTACACTAACTCATGTCGCTGATACAGGTTTACTATTAAATTCTTCAAGACGAATACAATTCGGAGACTCAGGTACACATATAAGACAGAGTGCTGACGGAGTTCTCAACATAACCTCAGACACAGAAGTCGAGATCAATGCTACTACAATAGATATCAATGGTAATGTAGACATATCTGGAAATTTAGTTTTAGGTGGTAATATTACCATTGGTGACGCTGACTCAGATGATATATCTTTCGCTGGTGAATTAACTTCACATATTGTACCGAACGCTACAAATACATACGATTTAGGTTCAGCATCTAAAGAATGGAGAAATGCATTCTTTGATGGAACAGTTACTTCTGATGCTTTCGCTGGACCATTAACAGGAGATGTCACAGGTAATGTTACAGGTAACGCGTCTGGAACGGCCGCTACAGTAACAGGAGCAGCACAAACAAACATAACAAGTTTAGGTACTTTAACAGGATTAACGGGTGGAACAGGTGATTTAGTTTGGGATTCTCCTACTTTTGCTGTCGATTCTTCTGAAAACAGAGTTGGTATAGGAACTACGAGTCCTAATGATACACTACATATAAAAATAGGGACTAATCTTAATTGGCAGTTTGGTTATCCTAATAATAGTGTTACAACTCTAGCGGCGTTAAATGACGCTGAAGGCGCTTATGTAGAAGGAAGAATTGATGCTAGTGATTTAGTTTTAAACTCTCAAAGTGGTGGAAACTTAGGGTTAGGAGTTACAAGTCCAGAAGGTAAATTTGAAATAGAAGATGGTGGAACAAGTAAAGATATTCTACAAAAAATAACTTTAGATGATGATAATTTATATGGATTAGTAATTGGTAACGACAGTTTTAGTACTACATTAGCTGATGGATTTGCTGTAACAGTTGGTAACTCAGGTACTGTTGGTTTACAAGCTAGAGGTACTGGTTCATCATTACAATTTAGAACAGCTAATAATGAAAGAATGACTATTAATACATCTGGTGTATTAAAAACATCACTAGGTTCAGGTGTTTCTACAGTTTCAGGTTCTGTTGCAGCGAAAGTTCATGAAAGTTGTGATGAAAGACAAGTAGCTGATGCTACTACAAGTGGTGTCTCTTATAGAGACATGCATAGATTCACAACTAATAAAAGTGGTCAATTTAGAATTAGATGGTCAGCTAGAAATCAGTCAGGAAGTTACTATTGGGCTGGTCGTTTCTTAAAAAATGATGCTCAGATGAAAAAGTCAGATAATAGTACAGACGCTATACACGCCTTTAGTAGTTCATTAGCATCAGGAGAATCATCTTCAGTTCACGCTCATAGAACCTTTGAAATGGATTTAGGAGATGTAGTACCAGGTGATGTAATTAAATATCAAATGGTATCAGCTACTGGTGATGGTACACCTAGAGATGGTAATGGACAATTCTTGATTATGAAAAATTTCGAAGTCTATTCTACTGAACCTAACAATATGGATAGTCTCGTAATCGGAGAAGCTTCCGGAACTAGTAATGCTACTTCAACTTCTTATACAGGTTTACAAATCGGTAAAATCGGTATTGATGATTCTTCCGGAATAGCTCTTAAAACACAATTCTGGCTTCATGATGAATGGCATGATATTTGTTATGTAAATAATAGTGGTAGAACAGGAGTTACTTTCTTACTTAATGCTACTAGAGACTTAGATCAAAATAGACATAGGACATCATTAGTAAGATTTGCTTATGACAATGCGTTTACAACCCTTTCAAATAGTGAACAAAATACTACTATTGAATATAGATATAGTGATAATAAATTACAGGGTAGATTCACTAGTGCTGGTAATTACCTTGTACAAATATTAGTGATGACTGGAGGATAATATGGCGACTAGTTGGAAAATAGAAGAAATTGAATGGATTAATAAAATCGGTAGTGATGAACAAGTCGTTGATAGAGTTAGATATAGTTGTAACGCGACTCAAGATAGTCATACAGCTGTTTTATATGGAGAAGTTCTTTTAGTATCAGAATATTATCAAGATATTAGTGACAGTGCTTACACAACTTTAAAATCAGGAGCTGGTGTTGAAGATTATCAACATAATGAAATGATTGATACAGAAGGTGTAAAAACTCATACAGGTACTATTTATAAAACTACCTCAGGAAGTTATACAGCTTACGCTAGTTTGACAGAAGCTAAAGTAATAACTTGGGTAAAAGCTAAATTAGGTAATACTAAGGTTACTGAAACAGAAACAGCTGTAGAAAATATACTTAAAGAAGATATAGATACAGGAAATACATTTAAACATACATCATCATTACCTTGGTAACAACGAGAGAAAATAAATGACAACAAGAAATAGAGAACTAGCGAGTATAATAGATGATTCAGGTAATATCACTACAGGTGGTAATTTATCTGTAACAGGTAATCTTACTCAATCAAGTTCAACGACAACAACATATTCTGATGGTTTATTAGAACTGAATAATGGTGCTGGATCAAATTCAAATGATCTTGGACTTGTTATGGAAAGAGGTTCTACAGGTGATAACGCTATCTTTCTATGGGACGAGTCGAATGACGGATTCGCTGTTGGTACGACAACAGCTACAGGTTCAGCTACAGGTAATATTTCTTTCTCAGCAGCTCCATTCACAGCGTCTACTATCACAGGTACGATTTTAAATGGTTCTACTTCTGTACGAACACCTTTAATAGAATATACAGATGGAGATGATGCGTTAACTATCGCTGATGGTGGAGCTGTAACTACATCAACTCATTTCTCTATTGGTGGGTCAAATAACGAATTAAGATTTTATGAAGGTTCAAACTATGTCGGATTCGAAGCACCAGCTTTGTCTGCTGACAAGATTTGGGTTCTTCCAGCTGCTGATGGTTCATCAGGTCAATTATTAAAAACAGATGGTAGTGGTAATCTATCATTTACAGATGATTTAACATTAGCTAATGCTAGTGTGAATAACTATTCAGGTGATGGTTCAACTACAGGATTTACTTTAAGTACAACTCCTGTCTCAGAGAACGCGACTCAAGTTTATATCAATGGTGTATATCAGTTTAAAAATACATACGCTGTTTCTGGTACTACACTTACTTTTGATACAGCACCAGCTAATGGTTCAAGTATAGAAGCTTTAGTTTGGTCAACAGTAGCGATCAATGTACCGGCTGATGCTTCAGTCACAAATGCGAAATTAAATGCTTCAATAATCACAGGTCAATCAGAAGTAACAGCCGCTGATGCTGATCATGTATTAATATATGATGCCTCAAGTTCAGCTTTAAAGAAAACATTAGTATCTGATCTACTACAAACTAGTGAAGAAATACAAGACATAGTAGGTGCTATGTTCAGTTCAAATACTGAAACAGGTATAGCCGCTACTTATCAAGACGGTGATGGAACTATAGATTTAGTTATCGGTGATGATACTATCGTTAGTTCAATGTTAGACACGAACATAGATATTGCAGGCACGTTTGACGTGACAGGTGCTACTACTTTAGATAGCACTTTGACAGTAGCAAGCCATGTAGGTATAGGAACTACTTCACCAACGACTTTTTCAGGTTATGTAAGTGTGCATCATAAAAATACAGCAGGTGATGCTATACATTTGATTGAAAGCGATGGTGGCATTATAGGTCAAACTTTTGTTAATGATGCAAGTGGTGTTGTAACGACAGGCGCACGTTCAAACCACCCTTGGAGAGTCACTACTAATGACACAGAAAGACTCCGAGTAGATACCTCTGGAAACGTAGGCATAGGAACTGCTACCCCTAGTACTGGTTATAACGCAAATAGAAATAATCTTGTTGTTTATGATGCAAGTGCGGCAGGTATAACTATAAATTCTAACGCTACTGATGGCTCATCAATTATAAGTATGACTGATGGAACTGGTACTTTAGCAGGTGAAATACACTATGTTCATGATGGTGATTATATGCAGTTCAAAACTGCTACAGCAGAAAGAATGCGTTTACAGTCTGATGGAAAATTATTAGTCACAGAAATAGCACATATTAGTGGTACATCAGGTAACTTAGAAATAGGTAATGGCGATGAAAAACACATCATGCACTCTGGTGGCTATCATCAGTTTCAAGTTGCTGATACTGAAATAGCTAGAATAAATGGAGAAGGTATAGCATTCAACGGAGACTCAGCAGCAGCTAACTCACTTGACGATTATGAAGAAGGTAGTTGGACTCCAGTATGTAGTACTTCTAATGCCAATTCATCTATAACTACAACGGTAAACTTTGCTAAATATGTAAAAGTAGGTGGATTAGTTCATATTCAAGCTTATATGACACTTAACATATCAAATGTAGGATCTGGTGCTGCTGTAGTAAATGGTTTACCTTTTACAGCTACAAGTGGTCAAGGTTATGCTGTCGGATCGAACGCTCATGGTACTGCCCTAGCTTCCGCTGCTACACATGGAGTTGCTGCTTATGTTACAAATGGTACAACACAATACAGAATGGTAGGAATAACTGATGCTGCTAATCCTGGTTGGGTTGGAACAGGTTACCCTAAATATCTCATGATCGATGCGACTTATCATAGTGTTTAATAATTATGTCTAGTGGATTCTAGGCACGGAGAAAAATAAAATGGCAATAGTAAAAACAACAGAAGAAGATAAAATAGAAGTTATTGGAGAGTCTAAAGATATACAAATAAGAACTGCTACTGTTTTGAAAGAAGATGGTGTAGAAATAGCTAGAACTTTTCATAGACATACAGTAGAATGTGTAACATCTGTACAAAATGCAGACGATAGTTGGACTCATGCTGATACAAATATTTCAGGTGAATCTGCAGAAGTACAAGGTATAGCAAATGTAGTTTGGTCAACAACAGCAAAAAATGCTAAGAAAGCCGCTAACGAAAGAACTCAACTACCAGAATAATATGGAATTAGAAATGTCTCACATGATTTGGAATGTTATATTAACATTAGTATTAGCACCTCTCGCTTGGTGGGTTAGAAGTACTCATGATGAAATGAGAAGACAAGACATATTACTAAACAAAACAAGAGAAGAACTCGCTAGAGATTATGTATCAAAGAGAGAAATGACAGAAGATATGAATAGAATTCTTACTCAATTAGAAAAACTTAACGATAAATTAGATCGAATACAAGAAGCAGCTGCCAAAGAATATAGACTCTAAACATTCTATTGATATAAATAGTATTAACAGAGGATTTATATATGGCAATACCAGCAACAAAAGCAGAACTTTTATCTTATTGTAAACGACAACTTGGTGCACCTGTTGTTGAGATTAATGTAGATGATGATCAAGCTGATGACATTTTAGATGATGCTTTACAGTTCTTCCAAGAATACCATTATGATGGTACTATAAGAACTTATCTTAAACATCAAATCACACAAACTGAAATAGACAATCAGAAAACAACTTCAAATGTTACTTCTTCAACTAGTGGTGGTTCAGACAATGGAGCTACAACATGGCAAGAAGGTAATAATTATATCGAATTACCTGAAGCTATCATATCAGTTGTTCGTGTATTAGATATCAGTTCTAGTACTAGTAATATGTTTGATCTCAGATATCAATTAAGATTACATGATATGTATGATCTAACATCTACATCTATACTACATTACGAAATGGTACAACAACATTTAGGTATGTTAGATGATATGCTTGTTGGTTCAGCTTTCATGAGACACAGTAAACACGGAAACAGACTATATATTGATATGGATTGGGGTGGTAATATTGGAGCTGGAGAATATATCGTTATCGAAGCGATTAGAAAAATGGATCCAACTACATACACAGATATCTATAATGATGTATGGTTAAAGAAATATACAACAGCTAAATTAAAAATGCAATGGGGTCAGAATTTAATTAAGTTTGACGGAATTCTTTTACCAGGAGGAGTTACTCTCAATGGAAGACAATTAGTTGATGATGCTAAAGAAGAAATAACACAACTAGAAGAAGAATTAAGATTGGGTTATGAATTACCTGTAATGGATATGATAGGATAATATTATGGCGATAACGAAACCAAGTAGAACTATGTTATCTACTGGAATCTCAGATTCTAGTGATGCTACTTTCTTAACAGCTGACAGTTCAGAGAACGCGACATTCGCTGGTAATCTAACTGTATCAGGAAATCTAACTGTATCAGGTACATCAACAACAGTAGATACTGTTACAATGAACGCTCAAAACGCTATAGTGTTTGAAGGTGCCACAGCAGACGATCACGAACTAACATTAACAACAGTCGATCCAACAGCTGATCGAACAATCAGTTTGCCAAATGCTACTGGTACACTTTCATTAATAGCTGGAACAGAAACATTAACAAACAAAACACTTACTACTCCTGTCATAGACACAATTACAAGAACAGGTGATTTTACAGTAGATGCATCAGGTGATATTATTTTAGATGCTGACGGAGAACAGATAAGATTAAAAGACGCGGGTACAGAAATAGCTCAATTTGACATGGGTTCACAAAATCTAAACATAAGATCAAAAGTATCAGATAAAGATATTCTTTTTTATGGGAATGATGGTGGGTCAGATACTTTAGCTTTAACTCTAGATATGTCAGATGCGGGTACAGCAACATTTAATAATCATGTAAAACTCCCAGATAATGGGTATCTAGTTTTAGGTGCTGGTGAAGATTTAAAAATAAACTCAGATGGTGCAAATTCAATTATAAATGCAGCACAAGGTTATTTAGCTTTGCAAACAGGCAGCACAGAAAGAATGCGTATTCTTAATGACGGAAAAGTAGGTATAGGAACTGCTAGTCCTAGTTCTATATTAGAAATAGTTGATTCCTCAGCTAATGCACCCGGTACAGCTTTAAAGGTCTACTCTGCTCAAAATAGTGCGGCTTCAGATGGATTGGTGTTTATTCATTCCGATCAAGAACTTGCACCCTTTTCAGCACTTAATGTTCGTCAGGATGGCACAGGAGATATTTTGACTCTACTTACTGATACAACAGAAGTCTTTAGTGTTACTGCAGCGGGTACATTTGGAATGGGTTCAGGATCAGGCAGTTTAGCAGGCAGTATCATAATAAATAATGATGGTGGAACAGGCACTATAGACAATGCTTACTACAATACAGTTTTGGGCTGGGAAGCAGCTGACGATTTAACCTCAGGCGATTCTAATACTATAGTAGGCAACCAAGCAGGTTACAAACTTACATCAGGAGTTAATAATACTCTTATTGGGAGGTTAGCGGGAGAGAAGCTAACTACTGGTGGTAGTAATATTGCTATTGGATACGATTCCTTGGGTGGTGGTATTGTTACTGGAAATTACAATATAGCAATAGGTCATGAGACATTACTAGCTGTAACTTCAGGTGGTGAAAATATCTGCATGGGTAGAGATGCAGGTCACGATGTTACTTCTGCAGTGCAAAACGTTGCTATAGGTCATGAAAGTATGACTAAAAATTCAACAGGTACAGGCAATGTGTGTGTTGGATTCCAAGCAGGTGAAAATTGTTCAGCAGGCGGTAATACATTTATTGGATACAAAGCAGGTGAAGCACAAGAAGGAGGAGTTTTTAATGTATTTGTTGGAGAAAACACTAGAGGTACACACCCGAGTCATTCACAAGCTATTGCAATAGGCAGAGATATAGATGCAGCACCTGGTCAGGTAGCTATCGGAACAAGTGGTTATGGTAAAGTTTATAACGAATTTAATACCGATGCTCTTTGGTCTCAAGGTTCAGATGTTCGTTTAAAAAAGAATATTACTGATTCCACACTAGGGCTAGATTTTATAAAAGATTTAAGACCTGTTACTTATACTTGGAAACCGAGCAATGAACTCCCAGAAGAATTTCCAATGTATCAAGAAGAAAATGGAAGAGATATAGAAACAGTAATGACTGGTTTAATAGCACAGGAAGTTAAAACCGCAATTGACGCATCAGGTGTTAGTAGGTTTGGTGGTTGGGGCGAAGATAATGATGGTATTCAACAAGTTAGAGCACAAGCCTTTGTATATCCATTAATTAATGCTGTCAAAGAATTAAGAGCTCAAGTAGGTGCTAAAGATGATAAAATAGCAGCTTTAGAACAAAGAATAGAAACAATAGAACAGAGATTAATCTAATATGGCTAACACAAAGATAACAAATCATATAGTAGATAAAACATTTATTACAGGTCAGACAGCTGTCACAGCGGCTGATGGAGATTATTTATTAGTATCAGATGCTTCTGATTCAGGTGCTTTAAAGAAAGTACTCGCATCAGACCTTATTCAAACTAGTGAAGAAGTACAAGACCTAGTAGGTGCTATGTTCACTTCTAATACAGAATCAGGTATTACAGTCGCATATCAGGATAGTGATGGAACAGTAGACTTTACAGTCGGAGCAGCCCAATCATCTATAACAAGTTTAGGAACATTATCAGCATTAACAATATCAGGTGATCTTATAGTCGATACAGATACATTAAAAGTTACATCAGGTAGTGATCTAGTTCATATTGGAAATACATCAACAGGATTTCATTCATCTGTTCACCCACTTATTGTAGGATCAGGTTCAGGTGATGAAGGAATGGCGATATTCTCTGGTTCTAGTAATAAAGGAAAAATAGGTTTTGCCGATGCTGCTAGTGATGATTCAGGTTCTTATCGTGGATATATTCAATACGATCACAATGGTGATAAGATGAATATAGGAACCGCTGGTGGAACTAGGATGCATATAAATGATGCTGGAGATGTTGGTATAGGAACTGATACACTAAATAAATTCTTTAATTTAGCTGATCCTAATGAAGGTGCTGAAACTTTAAAACTACATTTTGAAGCAGCTGCTTCAACTGATTCTTGGGCTATCTATCCTTATGACAGGACTAACAGTCATTATCCAAATTTACATTTAGGAGCTAACGCTGCTATAAAGGTTAAGAATACTGGTGCTGTTGACATGATATCTAGTACATTATATGTTCATCAAGACGGAAAAGTAGGCATAGGAACTACGAGTCCAGGAGAATCTTTACATGTTAAAAGAGCAGACGGAACAGCTCTCATAGTAGAAAGTTCTAACGACCAGAATAATACTGGAGATAGAATAAATATAGAGTTCAGAACAGATGCAGGGATGGGTATCGCTAAGATTATTGGAGGTAAGGAAGGGAATTATCAAGGTACTACTGTAAGAAGTGGTTATTTAGCTTTTCAAACTATTAACGCAAATAGTTATGCAGAAAGAATGCGTATT
>Ga0075468_10000754_pt1 | contig 13257 bp, 11 predicted proteins | sample DEB08_DNA_12_FD_77578 | JGI IMG/M metagenome (GOLD analysis project Ga0075468, IMG submission 77578) | Aqueous microbial communities from the Delaware River and Bay under freshwater to marine salinity gradient to study organic matter... | ecosystem: Environmental > Aquatic > Marine > Coastal ...
GTTTTTAACAACTCTTGTAACTTTTCAAAATCTTTTTCTTTTTCAACTAACATGTTATTTAATATAAGAAAAAAATATCAAATATCAAAGTTATTCTGGAATTTTATGATAATCTTTATGAAACTCATCTAGATCGGATAAGTATGTTCTCAATCCAATTATACCATCCCTTTCTAGAAAGGCTATTGCCTCAGCATTTGTTTTTCGTACCTCTGATATTGGACCATCTATTGTCCATTGTATCTGGCAAATCTTATATATACCAGCATCAATGCCTGGATTATTTTTTTCATTTTTTCTATCAAGTTCATCTGGAGATATTTCTGTTATATCTAAAGGGTCATTGATCTTTTGAGCAAACTGTCTATCAAAGAATCCTCGATCATACATAGTTTGAGTTGGCTGTGGATAATAATATGGCGGCGGATAATGTTTATGAAATCTAGATTTTGTTATAGAATAATATAAACTATTATTTTCTGAAATAATTTTTGTATCATTTCCGTTTGCGTCTATTATAGGTGCACCTTCACCTTGTATAACATATGGTATAAGTGGAACACTAGTTGACATATAAAATGCTTCTGAATATATTGCACCATTTGGGTATATGTGATAAAGACCTATATACTCTTTATATGTATCGGCATATGAATATTGCAATCCTTCTGTGTACAGATTACCATTTATTTTTGATTTTGGTGTAAATACTGGCTTTTGTGTGAATCCCATTAGCTTTCCCTTATTCTTCCTAATGCCGTTACTGTCGTTGTCCAATCATTATTGGCAATTTTATGTTCATATTTAGTCACTGTAAATACAATTTTTAAGCCAGATGTTTCTTCTCTATATCTTGCTGGTAAGTAATTAGTTGTAATTGTATCTCCAAATCTAAATCCTTCTATACCATCTAATACTACTGAAAATGTTAATGGGAAAGGAAGTTGAGCCGGATCATTACCATCATTAAACTGACCTTTTTTTGCACGTTCTAATGCAGTCATTTCTCCTACTAATACTGCCAATGCTGCTTTTGCTGAACTAATTGCTGATACACCATACATTCCATCTGTCAATCCTTTTCTTGCATTGGCTTGTTGTTTCTTAATTGCTCTTTCTTCACTCGCCTGTACTGGAGTTCTTACCTCTTTTTGTTGAATTACATTCTTACCAATTTCTTGTTCCGTTACAGTATCAGGAGATCCTCCAAATATCATAGCTTGAGTCTCTTGCGGAACACTTGCTGCAATATCTAAACTTCGAATTCCATTTGAACCTCCTACGGGGTCTATTTCTAATGGCGTTATTTCTTCTGGTGCACCTGGACATTTACGATTAATTATCCATACTACTTCAGGATCTAAATCGTCTTGGTCTAAATAAAAATCCCATGCACCTCCTGAATTATCTCTAATGTTAGCAAATATTGATTTCATAAATTTATTTAGAATAATACCACCTTTACTCTTATCAGCTTCTTCTTCCTTATTCTTTTCACCAGTCGCTGCTGAATTAAATTCCATTTGGATTGTTCTCATAAGGTCTCTAGACAACAATATATATTCTGGGTTACCCATTCCTGGTTGCAAGTTACCGTCCGATTGTAAATGTTGATATCCTGATCTATCAATCTTATCACATGATATAAATTCAAAATCATCTAAGTCTTCCGGACGTTTATCCATTTCTGTATAATTATTTTCCGGTGCATTTTTCTCATATGGAAATAACATTTTACCTGGGTCTGCGCTCCATACCTTACCACTAGGCATGTCACATATTATACCAGAGTATTTTGGGTCAAATTTTAATTTATATTTAGGAAGCTCAGAATCACCTTTTATATTATCATATAGAACATATTTGTTAAGCCATGCCACTATACATTTGAATTGCACATATTGTAAGAAATAATCTGTTAATATACCACCTTCTAATTTAACTGGTGAATTATATTTTTCTGGTGCTTCGAGGATTGCAAAATTTCCGGATTTGTCTTTGAACGTTCCAGATATACCATCTTTAGGAGCAAATGCAGAATTACCCATAGACCGAACTGTACCTTTATTACCATCTCTTTGAATCCTATAATCCATATAATCAAATATATTTTGTATAGTAGTGGTATCATTTATAAAGTCATAATTAGTAACAAACTTTTTAGCAGGAAACGCTGCGGCTGTATTTATATTGTTTTGTTCATATGTTCCACCTTTACCAACACCCTTAAATGAACATTCAAAATAATTTTCAGTTGTAATTTTAAAAGAATAATCATATACTCTAAATTCATGTTCTGCAGATTCGCTAGGAGACTCTGGGCCTACGTATCCGTATTTTACTAATATTTTAGAACCTGGTACTAATAATGCTGCTTCTAATTTATCAAACGATTCTCTATCGTAACACATAAAATTAGCTTCTACTCTACGCAATGACCCAGCATCCCCCTCTAGCTTAACAACTACATCTTTCAATATAGGAGCCGGTCTTCCAGTTCCATTTGGGTCATATGTTGCTGCCATCGATGTAGCAATCGATGGTAATAACTGTTCTTTAACATCTCCATCAGAATGGATAGTGACATATGCATTATTACGTATACGATTACCACCAGTTGGTAATTTTATCTTTGCTTGTCTATAGAAAAAATCTGCCATTATTTATTATCTTCAACTCCTTTTAACTTATCCGTTAAATCTGATATTGGATATGGAATACGTAATTGTATACCAGGTGGTACATCTAACGTCCCCTTTCCTAAATTATTTGCCTTTGCTAGTACCCACCAGTATCTAGGATCTTTATAAAATTCATTTGATAATAAATCTAATCTATCCTGGTCACGTGATATGATATATAAATCTGATGGATTTTTTTGTAAGGTGGGATATCGAGTAGTTTTATAACGATCTAATTCTGTTTTTGTATATTGATATCTATTTGTTGACATTTTATATCTCCTATATGTTTTGATATATAACTGATGTACTTTCTGGTCTATCGCCTAGTACTGTAAACCCTATTGATACATTTGTATAAAATGGAGCTTGGTTTCCATTAGTAATTTCCCATGGTGTTTCTGTATCCCATGAATATGATAAATCTGTTATTATCATTTCTTTACTTCTATATAAATCTCCTATAGTAACATTTACAGTTTGTCCATGGAATCCACTAGTTGTCTCTCCTCCCGGATATACTGGATATGTCTTTCGTGCTAACGATTGCAATTTTGTCCATATATTAGCACGATCTGCTTCTTTATATATTGGTACATAGAAACTTGTATTAACTGTTCTTTCAAAACTTTGATATAAATATCTTGCATCTGCCCTTCCTTGATCTTGTTGACCATCCCATCCTGGTGCAAATGTATCATCTAATGTATCCATATATGCTTTAAATTTAATACCACCTATAGAAAATTTAATAAGACTTGTATCAATTGTTTCATCAATTGCATCTAGCTTTTTATCTGTATCCCAACCTATCATTTTTTCTTGTGATTGGCCTAGAGTTCTAAAATCAAAATGAACTGGCTTATTAGATAATGTTCGTTTAGGAGCGGCTCCATATGCCATTCTAGTATAATCTTTTATTGGATTATCACTTCCTTGTTCTGGAGTCGTTCTCTCTGACATGCCACCGCCGTCAAATTTTGTCCTCGTACCATCTGGTCTAGGTTGTTTCTTACTAGCTAAAGATTTTAATGCTTTATGTGTCTGTAATCCGTAAGGGTCAAATCCAATATCTTGCCTACCACCATGACTCTTCTTTTTACTATCATTACTATTATCAATATCTTCAATAGTAAATGAGCTATCCGACTGCCCTCTTGTCTTTACATATGGATTTGTATAATGATTATATCTTTTAATATATTGCTCATATGTAAATCCTCCTAATCCTCCTACATGTTCTTTGAAGTCTGATGACAATTGGTCTTTAAGAGATGAATTTGTAAATCTATTAATATTTGTGCTACCTAATCCTAATATAGAATCTGGACCTGTTGGTCCTGATAATGTTGCAATTGGCATTTTTAATCCTAAAGAATCAGCAGCATCTGCAATCAATGCTCCTATTGCTCCAGTTGGAGATGGTGTTGGTAGTAATTCTTTTTTTAGTTTAACAAGTCTATTATCATTTATTAAACTAGCACCTGTTCTAAAATTTAAAACGTCTTCATAATTATGGGGTAGTATTAAAGGTATATCTAATGGTAATAGCCCGGTACGTCTCATATGTAGTCCGGCTTGTGCTACTAGTGGAGATAATAATGTACTTGTTGGCATCCATAATTTAGGACTATTTTTACCTAAAGGTTTTCTTGTTGTCCCATCGGCTCCTTCTAAATTTGGTCCTGTTAATGTCAATCCAAATTGTTTAATACCCCATGCTAATCCTTTTGGTGATGCTATAAATTTAGCTATCCTTGCAACATCAACTGCGCCTCTTTCAACTGCTGTTAAAATACCACTTCTAGGTATATCAAATGTTGATGATAATTTTCCAGCTATCGTATTTCCTAGTCCCCATCGTTGTGGATCTGATGATCCTCTTCTTTGTATACCTCTTAATATTAAAGGATGATTAATATATCCTAATTGAGGAGTAGCATCATCTCTTAAATTAAATTTATTATACATATCATCTATAGGAGACTCTGCTGTATATGTATCTGCTAGTCCTGAATTTTTATGTTTAACTCCATATACTTGATCATATTTTAATGTATTAGTAAACCCTGTTCTAACTTTATCAAATGTATGAATTTGACCTTCCGGTCCGATTGGAAATTTTGTTCCGGAACCTAATTGTGCTTTTCTGCTAGCAGATCCTCTATCTGAAAAAGTAACATCGTCTATTGCAAAAGAATCTCCAGCAAATCTACTAATAAATGATGTAGCATATCCTTGATCATTATATCCTTTAGGTACTACAAATGGTACATCATCAGCACCTTCAAATTTTGTATCCTTTCTACTAGTATTAGGCTTATACGGTCCGGGGTTCTTTCCATAATAACTTAAGTCTGATTTCAAATCTTTTAGTGCCATTATTATCTTCTCCTAAATGAATCTGCAACTCTTACGCCGGCGGATACTTTTTTACCATCTAATTGTATTTCTATATTACTTATCGCCGCTATCACATCTGCCATAGAAACTGAATCTTCTGTTTTATTATTACTCGATTCATTTCCTCCAAACATTCCTCCTATTGCATTAGCTGCCATTCCCATTGGAGTATATGCAAATGCATCTGCTGCCATTTGTCCTAAGCCTCCTAATAGACTATCTGTTTCTTTTGTTGCTATAATTGTATCAGCTGGATTGGTTGTTATAATTTTTCCATTTTGTATAACACCGTCATCAACCTTTCCTCCGGATTTCAATGATTCTCCGTCGGCAGTAACTTTTACTTCTGCTTCATCATCTCCTCCAAACCAATTTAATGGGTTTAGATTGGCTAACGCATCAATTGCCGTTTCAATCGGCGTTAATATATAAGTAGTGATTGCATCTCCTATTGCAGTTATAATATCTCCCATCACTGAAAATACACCGGATAGAATTTTTACTACCGGAGTTAATATAGCTGCTATAATATTTGCTAATAATGTTATTGGAAATACTATAAACTTAGATATTATACCACCCATTGTTTGAAGCATGCCCATTATTCCTCCACCGCCGCTACTCCCGCCTAATGAATTTCCTATTTCCGAGAATATATCAAATATTGGTTTTAATGCATTCTGTATTTCAGCAAATACCATTTTTACTATACTAAATACAGCTTTGAATGGCATCATAATTAATTTGTTAATAAACAATCCTATTTTAATGATCGGTGTTAGTATATCAAATATAATACCTATCATGTCCATTAATGGTTGTAATGCCATCATTGCCTGTTCTTTTACTTGGTTCATTGTTTTTGCCATCTTGGCTGTTGCATCTTGACTTGCTAATTTTTGTTTAAGATCGTCTGCAGTTAAATCCTTCATTTCTGCTGCTGTTAAATTCAATCCCTGTGCTGCAGCTAATTCGTCTTCTGATAATTGTCCTCTCATTGATTGAATTGTCAATGATTTTTGAAGTTGTTCAACGCTCATACCAGTTGCATCTGCTAACTTTTTACGTTCTAGAACATCCATCTTATTGAAATCATGGATGTCTCCAACTTGTTCTAATACTGCTGCACTTGCTCCTGCTATATCTCCTTCTAATGCTAATTGACGAGCTTTATCAAAATTCATTTGTTTACCAGTCAATGATTGTAACTCAAATTGAGCTGAGATAGATTTTTCAAAGTCTAATAAATTATCTGATATGTCAGCCATGTCTGATAAGCTCATTCCCATTTTTGCGGCTTCTACTGCTGCTTTAGCTAACGCTTTTGGATTACCTGCAAAATACTTAGAAGTTTTACCAGCATTAGCAGCTATATCCGCTTGAACCGAGGCCATATCAACGCCGGCCTTTACTGCCATTAAGTTAGTTTCCATTTGCATATCTGCAACATCTGCTTGAGCTACACCCATTTGTATCATTGCTGCTGCACTTTCACCTGCTACCTGGGCACCATATCCCATTGATTCACCTACATCTGCTACTGCTGCTGCATTTGCTGCATTGATTGCTAATGCAGTACCTAATGCTTTATTTACTGCATTTTGTGCTGTTAATACATCTTCTGTATTTGCTACTAATGTATTACCTGCTGATACTTGTTGCTTCGCGGCTACTACTTGTTGTTTTGCCACTGCTAAAGATACTCCTGCCGTTTTAGCTTGTTCTCGAATTGCTTTGTTTTGTTGCGCTAACAAACCTATAACTATTAATAATGCAGCTGCTATAGCAACGTATGGATTCATCATTGCAACTGAATTAAATGCAGCTTGACCAGCTTTAAGTGCTGCCATTGGTCCTTGGCCAGCTAATAATGATTGAACTACGGCGCCCATTGCAGCTTTCGCTCCATTTTTAAGTTGATCAAATGCTTTATCAAATCCTAACATGTTGGCTAGTGCAGACCCTCCTGGGAGAGATCCTAAAAATTCGTCCGCGGATGATTTAGCTCCGTCCATGGCAGACATTAATGCTTCACCATATGGTCCAGCTGCTTGAGTTGCTGAATATGTTGCCTTTAAAGCCTTTTCTCGTATATCTAATTCATTCGTTAAATGTCCGGCAATATCAGGAGCAATGAGTCCTAATTTTACTTGTTCATTAAGTTGTTTTTTTGCTTTCTTAACTAATTCAGCTGTGGTATCTAGGTCTGCCTGTTTAGTATCGACAATATTTGCTTGTTGTTTCTGAATCTGATCTCCTATATCAAGGATTTCTTTTTCAGTATCAATAATATTTTTTTCTAGCTTTTGTTGAATATCTAGCTTAGTAATCTTATCTTCTAGGAGTTTTGCTTGTCGAAGAAGTACTGCTTCTGATTTGATTTGTCCAGATATAACTTGTTGTTGTATATTTAATATCTTTGCTTCTGACAGTTCTTGATCTTGTGCAAGCTTTAATAATGCTTGTTGTGATTTGAATTTACCTTTATTATCTGCCATGGCTTAATCCTATCTTAAAATTTAATACGTCTACCATCTTTACCACATAGAGGTGATTGTGGTCTTTTCTTGCAATAATTTTTATCCGTTTTTTCTAAGCTCTTTCGTAATGCAGCCATATCTGCTAAAGTAGCTTTTAAGTCCGGGTCATCATCTAATGCATTAACTATCTTCTTAAGAGTCTTTTCTACTCTAGGCTTAAATATTTTAGCTAGAAGTTTAGTTAAAAATCCTTCAGATAGATTTATTTCATCTAGAATTTTTTGTTCGAATTTGCTCATAGTCTCTTCCTTTTTAATAAATATCGACTAATGGTGAATTATCTACGTTTTGAACGAGATCTTGACTTAGCTTTCTTCATAGACTCTTCATGGTGTTGATTTTCTTTTTTACGGAAGTCTATTATACTACGTAAATAGAATGTTCGTAACCATACTGGCATTTCATATACATCGGACCAGTTGAATCCCCCATTTCCATGATATATTAAATCAAAAATCTGTGCATGCAGCGTGCGTCTATAGTTAGACGCTAGGCCAAAAAAAGTTCGCTGTGATAGGAAGTGTAATTTCAAATGGTTCGCCTGTTTCTTGATCGATAATTTCTACCGTAAGATCTACATCTGGCCCCATCTTTCTCATATTGTCTCGTAATGCTCTAGAATCAATTGCTAACAATTCATTCTTTACAAATGATCTAATCTTACCTCTATCATCATCTCCATCTAGAGAAGTAATAGCATGTATTAGTCTTGTAGTAAGTTCTTTAGATCCATATCCATCTTTAATTTTTTTAACAGATTTTAGTTCTAAATCAACTGCTGCATTATCTTTATGATTTAATATTTTGAAAGTTACTTTCCTTTGAGATGCTGGTAATAAGAATTCAAAGTTATTCATGCCCTTTGTATATAAAGATTCATCTAATGGTTTATCATCAAATGATGTAAGATCAATTGTTGCATCTTGTTGGTCTCCGCTAGGCGTTGTTACTTTACATGTATACTCTTTACCATAACCTAACACTCTTGCTGCAATCATTACTGCATTTTTATCACCAATAAGAAGTTCATTATAATTTACTGGCTTACCTTCACCGTTTCCAACAATTAATGATCTAAATAGTTTATCTAAAACAACCCCTTGTTTAATATAAGATTGAGTTGTTAAGATATCCTCTTCTTTTGCTGTCATATACTTCATCTCTAACTTTCCTGATGATAATGAACTTTCTGCAGGATATAATAATCCTTTGGATGGCAATTCAACTATCTCTGTTGGAAATTTATGAGTTGTAGTATCTGATTCAGTTGCTTTAGACACATATTGTGCTGTTGCAATATCTTTTAATTGTTTATCTGACATAGGTGCTTTGCCTGGATAATCGTCGTTAACTTTTTGTGACATATAGTATCTCCTTTAATAACTTATTACTTTTATATAAATATGCCTTAACAGTAAAAAATCCCACCGTAAGGCAGGATTCTTTAATGCTTTTGAAATATCAATTAGAATTGTAACACTGCATAATCATATTTTAGAGTCAATTCAATTTGCAATGGATCTTCTGTTGCCCAATCCATGTCTCCAAATGTTGCAGATGAAATAAATGCTCCATTCAAAGTCCATTCTTCAACTTTATCACCTACTGGTCCTAAAGTATTGAAAGTAATGTTCTTTTTATAAAAGTCACTATATCCATCTCTTCCTGTTACAGATTCATGATGTAATCTTACCCATTCCATAACTGCTTGTGCTCCTGATGGAACAACTGGGTCATATAATGTTACTGTTACATCTTGCCATCTAGACTTTCCTTTCAACTTTCTTTCAACGTTGATGTGGTCTAATATAACTTCACCTTGGTCAATTGATGGTCTACTAGCTGCTTTAATTAAGTATGCTGGTATTCCTTCAATATACATGATGAACCTATTGGCCATCTTCGGCTCATATGCCGTATAAAATATTTCGGTTGGGTCAAGTAATTCTGCCATCTTTTTATTCCTCTTTAATATAAATATACACTATCCTAAATTTTATTCAGGAAATGCTGCTCCTGTTGGTAAAATATTGAAATCAATTACAATAAACTCAGCTGCCTTAGCAGGTTGAAGGAATATTTGTCCAACCATTGTATTTCTATCAATTACGTCCGGAGTATTATTTGATTCATCCATTACAACTTTGAATGCATATAATCCTTGTCTTTGTTGTACATTTTCAAAATAAGGATTAACAATGCTTAAAAATCTGTTTCTAGTTGCTGCTGTATTATTTTCAAATACTAAGAATTTAGTTGTACTTGCAATAAATTTCTTAGCTGCAATTAATAATCTTCTAACGTTAACTCTATCCAATGCAGATGATTTCTTTTGTAATGTCTTCTGACCAAATACTGTTACACCGGCATTAGGGAAAGTTGCAATTGGATTCACATTACTTTCATATAATGAATCTCTATTTGCATGAGTTAATTTTCTTTCTGTCTGAACTGCAATATCAATTCCTCCTCTATTAAGACCGGCTGGTGCAAACCATGGTGCAGCAACTCTATCATTAAAGGCATATACACTAGGTATAACTGTTGATGCAGGAACCCAAACATTTCTTCCTAGATCTGTATCTGGAATTTTTACCCATGGCCAATACATTGCAGCATAATTACTATCTCTAGCATCACCTTTTGCAATTGCTGTACTTAATCCTCCAGCATATAATATTGGATCAATTATAGAAAAACAATCACTTCTGTCTTCACACATTTGAACTAACTCACCAATTGTTGTTCCATGCTTGTCATCTACCAATCCTGGTACTGTAATTAAATTAATATCATACTCATCTTGATTTTTCAATAATTTAATTGCATCTGAATAAGCTGTACCACCATGGCCTGCTACATCAGGATTATATCCTTGTACATTTGTGTCTTCTATTGTTTCATAGAATTTCTGTGGATGTTGAACATCTCCATCACTACCACCTGTAAATGAACCAGATGCTACTGCAGGTAAACTACCTGATGCACTTCCTACTCTTACATTACCATTTGAATCTAAATAGTTATAAGTATTTTTTAAAACACTTACTCTTACATATTTAGATCTATTTGCAAATGAACCATTCATTTGGAGAAATGGATCAGCTGTACCACTATCTTGTAATGTATTTACTTGATCACCAATTCTTCTTGCAATATAATCAGTTGAATTAGGATCTAATGTTAAGTTATTATATTGTTCTAATATTGTTTTTCTTTTAATAGTATCATCACCTCTTCTAATAACAAGATTAAATGTACCTTTCAAATCATTCTTTGAAGTTACTTCCCATCTTAAATTATTATCAGTACCGTTAGATAATACATTATTAGTACCTTCCGTACCACCACCACTATTCATGCCAGCACCATCTGCCAATGTTGTTAATGTAAATACTGTTTCTGAAGCTGCTGTATCAGTACCACCTGCCATTGTAAAGAAGTTTGTACCAGCTGTTGTTCCAAGTGTTCCTGGTGTATTTGCTGATGCTGTTGCAAATGTAATACCATTTGGTCCTGTTCCTGCAGATGATCCAGATATTTTTAATAATGCTCCTACATTTGTAGCTGTAATTCCTGATAACACACTATTTGCATTAATTTCTGTTGCTAATGCACTTGCCATTAATGTAGCTGTTGCTCCTTTAGCAAAGAAGTTTGTTAATCCGTCACTTGCATCTGTATTTGGATTTGCTTGTGCAATAAAGTTAACTGTATTAGAACCTTGTACAATTCTAAATGTTTCTCCTTCATTCACTTCCGTCAATGTTAATGATCCAGATGAAAAAGTGTCACCTGTTGTCACTGCAGTTGTTACATTTGATGTTGCTGGGCTATGTGCTCCAGCCAATATTCTAACTACTGTCAATGTATCTGCATACTTTAAGTATTCTTGTGCAGCATAGTTAGTTAAGTATTTGTATGATTGTTCTGATGCACCTGATCCGGAAGTAAATTTACCTCCAAATGTCTGTACAAATTCAGAATAACTCGATACTATTGTTGGAATTCCTGCCGGACCTTTTTGTGTTGGTCCAATAACAGCAGCTCCAATTGCTTGAACGCCGGCTGGTAAAAACGATTGATCTACTTCGTTTGTAAATACCCCGGGTGATACAATTTTTTCGGCCATTTTGATGCTCCTCTTTTATTATTCAATTTCTTATAAATATCAGTGCATTTAGCCAAACAATCTATTTTACTGGAATAAACTCTCCGCTAGATAGATCAACTTGACCGGCACCATATTTTTCATTTAATTGTTGAACTAAAGTTCTTTCTTTGTCTTGTAATTCAACATATTGTGTTCGAAGATTTTCTTTAGCATTATCTAAAGCTTCTATTCTTTGATGAGCTAATAATAATTCTAATTCAATTTGTCCGAACTCAGAAATTTTACTTCCATTTGATTCTCTTAGTTCAGTGATTTGATTTAGTTCTTCTTCTGTAAATTTAATTGCTTCTGCCATAACTTTTTCCTTTTTTAATTATAATACTTATATAAATATGCTAGTGTTATCAATAACCACCTGGTGGTTTCTTTAAAGATTCGGCCCCAAACACTATTTTTTTAACCGATATCCTTTTTTCAAAATTTGATTTTTGTAATTCAAATGGCATCATTAATGCTGCTTTAGTTGTTAATGGTATTGTGGCTCTAACAACTCTATCTTCTCCTGTTGCATTTGTTGTATCAAATGTAACATCTGATAGGTATGTTGGAAACTTAAATGTTGTTCCGTATGCAAATCCATTTGTAGGCATTATTTGTTCTACCAATGAATTCATTTGTTCTGTATATTCTGTCCATAATAATAACTCATATGATACATCTACAAACTCTGGTACTGGAGCTATATAATATTCTTTTTTACGTTGAGATCCATATTGTACTGAGAATCTATCATACTTGTTTTCTATAGTATGTTTGTTTTGATGTACAAAATCATTTCCTGCAGGATTATTATTAACACCTAATGATTTTAAAGTGTCTCTCTCTATAATAGAACCTCTTCGTATACTTACAACTGGCGTCATTATCTTACCTTTACGGTCTCTCATATAGCCTTTAGCTTGAACTTGTGCCCATTTCTCTCCATTTGCATACATTATAGGCACATCTATAATTTGTCCATTCTCTGTTACTTGTAGTTTAAGAACATCTCTTATATAAGATATAATTGCAAAATCAACATCTTCCATAGTACATTTAGGAGTCTTAACAATATCATTATCACGCCTTACTTGTTCTGCCCTATTAGGAACTGGGTTTCTAGAAAACGAACTTTGAGTATTTTTTAATTCTTTTTTAGCCATTATAAGTTCCTCGGTATATTATTAGGTTTATTAATACCTGATCTAACTTCTTGTATATTTAATCTATTTCTTCTTGTTACATGTGCCGTAACTTTAACAGCTATACTTAGACCATGTTCGTTAATATCACCTTCTATAATACCTATATCAGTTGATGGATTTCTTCCGGTCCAGTATTGAGATGCACCAACCCCATCAATTTCATAGTATTCATTATCCCATTCTAAAACATCGCCTTCTTCAATAATAATATTCTTATCTTTTAAATCATCTCTAAGGAAATTAAATTCTCCTGTTCTAGTAGAATCATATCCATT
>Ga0075468_10000761_pt1 | contig 13177 bp, 12 predicted proteins | sample DEB08_DNA_12_FD_77578 | JGI IMG/M metagenome (GOLD analysis project Ga0075468, IMG submission 77578) | Aqueous microbial communities from the Delaware River and Bay under freshwater to marine salinity gradient to study organic matter... | ecosystem: Environmental > Aquatic > Marine > Coastal ...
TTTAATTTTGGAAAACAAAAATTTATAGTCTGGAAAAATTTAATTTCATTTATAACAGGAATATTAGATTTAAAGACCGTGCGAATAATATTTTATAAGTTGTTACATCAGGGAATATTTAAAAAAATAAAAATTGGAAAATCAACATATTATAGATATAACCCAACTAATCGAGAAATACCCAGAATATCAACAACAGTTATTTTTTAATATCTGTTTTATATTCGACATTAGGATCATATTTTTTTTTAGTTGACCATTCACATTTAGAATATATTTTTTTAATTACTTCTACCGCTAAGATTAAAGATACATCGTATAATAGCCCCATATTATAATATATAATAATAATTCTATTCTTTTTTTTGAGAACGAGTTTTGGCTGGGTCTATTTTTTCTTGTTGTAATTTAGATACAGCAGTTCTGTTATCTATTTTATCAGATTGACGTAATAGCACAGTGGTTAATATAGTATGAATCTGTTCCATTCCATAGAGATTACCTAATTGCCGAATCTTTTTACATTCTTCACATAGAGAGTGCACAAAAACCCAATTCTCATTACATAAAACACAAGTCAACATTTTAATAATTAATTAAATATTTTAATTTTAAAAAATATTTAATTATTTTGATTTAGCAGGCATTTTTTTATCTTCCATAATTTTTCCAGTCGGCATAGCGTGAACGCCTTTTAATTTAAATAATGTAATATAATCACGAGCAAGTTCTTCCAATTCTGGTAACCAGGTGTCAGCCTTATACATATCGACAAGTGATTTTTTTACACCTGCTTTATCCGCATCTGTTTTATAATTATCGATAGATTCTGAAACCAGTTTATTCCATTTTTTATAATCAGTACCAAACTTTTTATCAGATTCCATTCTATTCACTATTTTATTAATATATTTCTGGCTAATTATTTCTAATGTATCCTCCACATCGCTAAGATCCTGTTTTTGTTTAGATACTTTTTTCGGTTCTTCTTTTTTAGGTTCGGCTTTAACTTTTTCAGGCTCCTCACCTTTTGATTTAGGTGGATTCTTTAAATTATATTGTTTAATTAATTCCTCAAATACTTTGGCGGGATTAGAAGTTTTATTTAATTCTATCGCGAATTTACCAATAATTGTTTTACCAATTAATTTAGATGTTTTATCATTTACTTTTTTTGACATATCAACAATCCCTTTAATTTGTTTTTTCTGTTCCGCTGGTTTAGATTCGGCAACTTTTTTTATTAAATTATTAAATACAGGTTTGGCCTTTGGTACAGCCTTTGCCTTTGGTACAGCCTCCGGCTTAGTTACAGACTGGGCAGCCTTTTCGTAATCGTCATCAACCTCCTTATCATCTTTAAGATTCTGTTTTGCAATCTTCTTGATTTCTTTTTTTAACTCAGCTCCAGATAGATTCCGATCATATCCAGAAGCGTCCCCAGTGGTGGATAATTCTTTAACGTGATATTTTAAAAATTCATTAGCCTTTGCTTTGTCCTTAATTGTATTATATGCGTCGGCGATCTCGTCTATTTCTTTTTCATAATATTTTTTAGCGTCATCACCTTTAGAAGATATAGCCTTAATAACTTTATCGATACTTGGTAGACTCATATCACCCTTTAACATTTGATTGTGACTTTCCATCATTCTCTTAACTAATGCATCTTTCGTTTTATAATCAGTAACTTTAATAATATGTTTTCTCAATTCGATTTTTTTATAAGCCGTAACAGCAGAGCGAATATTCTTATTATGATATTTAACAATTTCACGCAATCGTTTAATAGAATACTTATTTAAATCCATTATAATAATATCTATATAAATTTTTTTAAATATTTTAACGAATTTTAAATATTTAATTAATTATAATGTATTTTTTATTATCCAATCTTGATATTATAAATCATAAGAAGGAAAAAACTACTAAGCCTCGGAAAAAGACTCTGAAAGATGTATTTTATATTAAACTGAGTAATAAAAGCACTAAAAAGCGTCAGTATTAGACTTATAAGTCCTATAATATGATAGTTTTAATAGATAATATCAATAAAACCTGCTGAAACTAAAATAAATTTATAAATTTATTATTCATTTAGACCAGTATTATAGTATATTAGCATAAATGTAGCATATATTAGATTTATAAATCTAATATATGTTACTTATTAGTAATTATTTCATTTCGCTTGGTTTAATCAAAAGATTGATTGATGAAAATCCCAATAAATTAATTGGATCATTATTCGCATCTATAACTCGTGCCCGAATATTTCTTAAAGACATTTCGTTTTTATTTCTGATTGATAAATAAAACATATTAGATGGTTCGAAATTTAATACTGATAATTGGTCATCTCTAAATTCTTTAGATGTTGGAATAGTCGAAAGTATATTCATTCGCCCTTCTCTTTGTGAATCAAAAGATTCTAATTGGATATTTAATAACTCTATTTTATAATTAGATGGGTGATTGCTATTAACTATACTTTGTGGGGCTAAGATTGTTGCCTGATCTGTATCAGTTACTGTAATTTGTTTAGCATCGTATCCAAAAGAAGTTGCTAAATCGAGTTTTTGGAAAGTTAGAACGTGGTCTATTTCATCGCCTTTAGAAAACGAAGGGGGGGCATCCTGTATACTTGGTATTGCTAAACTAAAAGTAGGCGGGTTCGACATAAAAGGATCTGACATATAATTAATTATACCGCTAAATGATGGGCCAAGTAGACCCACGGTCATATAAAGGGCTGGTGCAATACTCTCTATTTCACTATCATTATATACAGGTGCTTCAAATCTTAACATACTAGTATCACCTAAATCACCAGCACTCGGTCTATAAATCTGGAGTATATACTTACCGCCAGTTAATTCTATTTGTACTGTATCATTTAATTGACAGGCTACTGGAGTACCTCCGCTTGTTAATTCTACTTCATTGTATGAAGTTTCACGAGAAGTCCATTTATATGAATGCCCAATTTGCTCGGGTATACGAACATAAAACAGGCAACTTGTTCGAGACTGAAATTTACCAGGATTCGATTCTTCAGTTATCATCATGATAGCCCCGTCTAAACCACTAGCGGTAAAGCTTCGTAACTCTTTAACAAGTATCGAGCAAAACCCACAGCCTCGGGTAGTAGGAACTCTACCGTGAATATACTCCTGTAAGCCGTCGGCAATTGATTGACTACCTGTACGACTTAATGTACCAGTTGCTCCATCTATTGCAATGCCAGTTCCATATAAAAACAAATCGGTATTTTTTTCGTATGCACCAGCAGATCCTACAACTGACGCTTGAGATATACTTGCTTTAATTAAATCTAATGATACTATATTTTTACGACTCAATGTAAATCTAATCTGTGTTCCATTGTCTGTTTGATTAGTAATAAGTAATCTTTGGTTAAATCCATTCTGTATTTTTTCTAATAAATATTCTACCTGGTGATCTGCATACTCGCCCGATTCTATAACAAAATCCATTGGTGGACTTGACCCAAGTTTTAAAGTAATAAGTTTATTTGAGTTATCAACATTGATTCTAAAATTATTTAATCTTAAACAACAAGAGTGGAACGCAATTTCTGAATTGGGCTGGATAACTATTTCATCATTAAACACATTATCAAAAACCGCTTCTGGGTCTTCAGTATGTAAAGATATTAAAACTTTTTTCATTATAATATATTTAATAAAATATAATGAAAAAAATTTTAGAAAAGTTTTTTAAAAATTTTAAATGTAAATTTTTTATATGCTGTAAATCCAAATGTTCTATTAATGATACTGATGGAGACGGAATCCCTGATACATTAGAAATAACTAAAGAAGATGGAGAACAAATTATTAGCGTATCAAATCGTCAGATTAGCGGTGTTTAAATTATTTAGCGGATATAATAGCTGTTATAGATTCAGTTGAACCCGAATTATTGGTTCGTTTCAATCTAATATATCTGGCGGAACATGAGAAATTACTACCAAAATTACCAGATGAGTAATCAACTGTAATATAAACGTTATTAAGTTCATAGTAAGTTATATCATCGTCAGATACTTCAACCATAACATTATCCTGTAAATTATTTGTTGAACCGAAGACACAAACCTCCTTATATGAATCAATATCCATACCAGAAGAAGTTATGCTTCCTGCTGGGGCAATTGGTGCTGATGAGAAAGCCGACTGGCTAGAAGACGAAGAAACACCTGCCGAAACCTGAACAACACCAGCAGTTACAGCACTGGCCAAAGTAGTAAGACTAGATGCGGATGAGGATACGCTTGTTTCTGTTGCGGCACCAGAAGGTAGCGGAAGGGAGGCGTGCGTACAGGCTACACTACCTGCTACGGCGGATACTGCGACAGTACCAGAAATAGATCCAGTATCACAGGCGGTAACCTTACCATTTAAAGCACTTAAACTGGCTTCAGTCGATGCTCCACTAGGTAACGGAAGAGCTGCGTGCGTGCATGCTACACTACCTGCTACGGCGGATACTGCGACAGTACCAGAAATATTGCTGGTATCACAGGCGATAACTTTAGCGTTTAAGGAGGATTGGGTGGCTTCTAGTGCTAACCCTGAAACATCTGGGACAGTAACTTTTAATTCACCTGAAGCGTTGGATTCTAATTCTCTTAATTTATTATTTGTGGAATCTTTGACTACAACAATTTGGGACATTCTATACTAATCAAAAACATTTTTATTTTTAAAAAAATTATTTTTATTTTTTTAAAAATCAAAAACATTTTTATTTTTAAAAAAATTATTTTTATTTTTTTAAAATTAAATTAAATCGGAGATACTTTGTTAATGTCGACCGCTTTCTATATATGTTACAGTGTGATCATGACCTGTATGATTTGTCGATCTAATTCTATGATATCTAAAAGCAAGTTCGAAATGAGCAAACACTGTCGAATTTGTGATTGTAAAATATGCGTGTGGATATGAATAATATGTTACATCGTCCTGTGATACAAGCAAATCAAAATCAAAATTAGAGTGCCCGACCGTACCCGCTATTTGGAATTTATATAATCCATTATTTGATGAACCTGTATCTACTGCTGTAAAAGTGTGGGTTACTCCAGCCCCTACTAACGTGGTCTGTGCTACATCGATAGAACTGTGTTCTACACCTGCTTTAATAGCATCTAATCGAGTGCATATATCACCAGAACCAGGGGAGTCTATAATTTGTTTTCCAATATCATCAACTTTAATAGGTCTCATTATATCGTTTACGGAATCTTTGCCATAAGGAAATACTTGCAATTTAGTTGAACTAGTACTTAAATTATTATCTGGTGCTCCAGAAAATCCATCTAATTTATCATTGGTTGTTTGGATTTTAGTTTCTAAATCATTTGTTGATAAATTAATTGTATCAGCCGTAACTTCTAAAGCATCAATACTACATTCTAATCTACCAGAAGTATCACATTTTAAAGGTCTCATTAAATCGGTGACCGTGTCGTGAGCGTATGGGAACATTTGATATTTAACAGCCTCCATACTTAAATTATTATTAGGAGCTCCACTTAATGTATCTGTTTTAGTGTTTATAGAATCAACGCTAGTTTGAGTATTTAATGTATGTGTTTTAATAGAATTAAATAAATCTGTATGATTATTTAATATTCTAGATGTATCGACTTGATTGCGGTGATTAATTCGATTTTGCTGATGCGGCGTTGAACTCATTATATAAAATATAAATATATTATTAATTAATAAAAAATTTTATTTAATTTGATTGATTAGTGCCTCTTACTATTTCCATAAAAACGGTATTATCATTTCCTAATTCTTCATATTGACTAGCTAATTCTCCCTTGGAGTTTAAAATCCTAACTCTAAATTGACTAAGTTCTATTGGTATTTCAGATGTGTGTTCATAAGTTATTGAGCCCTCAGTATATGCACTAGTGTAGGCGTTTTGGTCATAAAACTTACTTATGATTGCTTTAATTTTGTTATTTTGTTCTTGTTGTCCTTTAATGTGAGAATGATTAATGCCTGCATCTACTTCTATTTGATAATATCCTGATTCCTGGACCTCATTATTATTAAATACTGGATTGCCTAAAATAGGTATTGTTTGACTTTCTATATTAATATTTTTATCGGTCGGCAAAGGTGCATCTTCCCAATCGAAAAAACTTTCACTTGGTTGCCTCATAGTGCTCCCCAAACCTACTATATCTCCTGTAATATGCTGACCGTCTATAAGTGGTGTTATAGGTACATAATAATCAGTTGTCCCTACGGTTATTGTGTTTTTGGTTATTTTTGTCTTACTTAAAATGCCTGGATCAAGTTTCATTTTATTAAACCAAAAATCTGCTGGTTGTAAATTTGTAAAATAAATGCCTGTGGATTTATTTGCTACTGTTCTAAATATTTTCCCATCAGAATTGGCATCAACACAAGATATAGTAACATTATTATTATTATTGTCTAAAATTGAATTGTGAATTTGTAAAAATTGAAATACATTATTATCAAAAGTTATATCTACTGTACTTGTTCCTATAAATTCATTCACTTGGGTTTGATGTCCTGTACCTGTAATTCGTGGGACGGCTGGTGCATCGCCAATTGCCTTATATACTACTTCTTCTCCTGTATCTTTAGCAAAATTACAATACGTCGCAAAGTCTGTTGCTGGAGGTGAGGCACCACCAGAAACGGTTACATTATTTTGTGATAAATTCAATGTGGTTGTAATAAAATTATTATCACTAAATGTATTTGAACTAGTTACATGATTTGACCCAAATCCTTTATTAATACTACTTAAAACAGTACTTAATTTAATTGCTAATTCTTCGGGTTGATATTTTTTGGCTGGTATTCTAAACTCCTGGCGATATGTGTTGGGTGTATAAATGCCACCAGCGGCAGTAACTAAATCAGTATGAACAAAAATATTTGGATTTAAATGATCTTTTGTTTTCATTTTGTCCAGATTTTGTAAAACCTCGGCATTTGTTGTTCCTCCAGTTCCAGATGCACCGTTAGGCGTTACTGTTATATCAGTATAAAACCCTGATTCTCCGATCATTAAAATAGGTAAAAAATTTGTACCATCTTTTAAATAAGTTGATTGGTTATCAATTGTAATTTTAGCATAATTAGTTTTCCCATATTTTTTGCCCTTCCCGTCAAGATTTCCAGCTTTTTTAAATTCTAATGCTACTTTAGTCCATTCATTTTCTCCTGAACCTGGGGCTCTATATTTAAAAAAACCACGCCTATATTTGCCATCACCAGAATCTACTTTATTATCTATTAATGCTATATCTATGCCTTGTAATTCGTATATTGGAATTGTTGGTGATATTGTTTTTTTAGTACAATTTATATATTGATGACCGTTGCCAGTTCGTTCATTTGCGTTTGCTTGACCAGAACCATTGGCTGGTGGAATAAAATTTCTATTATTAGCAGGAATGCCCGGTGGAATCTCTGGAACCCCTGGGACAGCCGGGGTTACTGGGTCAGTCCCAGCAGGTACTTCGGGGATGGCTGCGACAATATCCGTGGGCGTTGACCCCCAGTCACATAAATAATATCCGTGTGTTGTTGTTAATGTCATGTAATCTACGGTATCATCATCAGGTTCAACATCTATTAAATTTGAATTTTGAACAACTGTATCTATAAAACATGATCTCATTTGCAATACATCACCTTTATATAATGTTATATTTTCTACATTTGACGACCAATCACCATTATATGCACTGCTGTTGGCTACTGAATGTTTATTAAATTTTTCGCTTAATTGGATTATTGTGTTTTGCTCAGCCATTTTTTTTATATATTAATACAATATATAAAAAAAATCTAAAATAATCTTAATTAAGCATACGATACAAGAATTTTACCATTTTTAATTTCTATCTGTTTTCTAACTTCGGCATACAATCTGATCATTAATGAGTCATTTTGTGCTTTTAATGTGTTTGAGCCGTCCATACCAGCATCAGTTGGACCAACACGTGAATAATCTAACTCAAAGTTATTGACTCTTTTAGAACAAGCAAACCCAACAAAATCCTGCGTGCCAATTTTATAAGATGGTTGTCCACTGGGTTGTAAATCAGGAACACCAACCTTATTAGTTGCTACTACACCTTGTTTATCTAACCCCTGGCTACTAACATTACCATAAGGCAAAATATTACATTTCCCCCAAGTGTCGTGCAAAATCTGTGCTTTTTGACCTTGTTCTTCTAAAGGTGTTTGAAATACTGGTTTAGAATTAATATTAAAGTTTATTTTTTCTTTATATTGAACAAAAGAATTATAAACCCCGTAGCCCAAACTTTCTATACCACCAGTTAAATAATTTTTGGTTAATGGCAATGTCTGTTTAACAAGTAACATACGGCTAACCAGTTTGTTATCAAAACCATTTATTTTTTGAATAACGTGCTGTGTTGCAGTTGCTATGACGGCTGGGATTATAACTTGGTCTACCTCAATAGTATCCCACTGAAGTCCGTCTAATTTAGCAGATGCCGCTACATCTGAATCGGATAAAACCTCACTGCACATTAAAATAGGTTCACTTATTGTTGATGCATTCGTTAAGTTGTCTTTTTGTAATTTATCATCGTTATTATATTCAATAACAATTCTTAAATTTGGAAAGACAGACTCAGTATTGATAATAACAAGTTCATTTAATACTGGGAGAATTTCTGAAAGATACAAAACTCCAGCAGTTTCAGATTCAGCAGTCGTAGTTGCAGCCTGTCCCTGAAGTGCTCTAGCACCAAATGTCATTTTTTCGTCAAACTCATATCCTAAACCACTATGTGTTAATTTTCGTCTTAAATTAATATTATCTTTATTAGAATTATTTAAATTTTTGAAAGTCATCCAATAATTTGCAAATCTACAACTATCAAGCTCAACTCCATTACTTAATAGTCTAATATGTCGTATACACCCATAAACTCCAGCAGCCTCAGAGTATAAATTACCAGCACTACTGGCATTAAGTAAAATTTTAAGGTCTGACAAATATGCACGACCATGCAAACGAAATTCAGATTTACTGACGGAATGCAATTCGGGATCTAAATAAACAGTTTTTAAAAGACTCATTTTTTATAATTATTAAAATATTAAAATATTCTTAAAATTTTAAAATTATTTTATGCTAAGTCTATATATTCTTTAAAGTATCATTTGATTGTGGAAATAAAGAAACAATAGCCTCGGGTCATTATTCATATTGTTAAACAACGATTTCAAATTAAGTCCAAATTTCTGTCCACTGAGATCTATTACTTGGCCATCAAAATCAGTGCCAAGGATGTATCCACGCTGTGCCGACTGCTGATTTGGATTGCAAGAATTGTTAAGTGCATCACCTCCTGGAAAAGATTTAACTCCTCTAGTTATAGCGTCTTGTAAATCATCTATAGTATATGTTATATAGTTGGTTAAAGTATCCTGGAAACTGAAATTAAGTTCATCAAGTTGTGGAAGTTGCTCTAAAGCGTATGAATTGTTAGTTAAACTCGTTTCATTACTTTGGGATACAACAGAAATAGAGCAGGCACTAACTGCTCTTGCAGGAACTCGTGCCTGAACATTTGCCTGGGTTGAAATCATATTAGATTTAATAAAAGCGTAGGAATCCATCATCATTTTACCTTGTTTACCATCATCTGGGATTGATACATAAGTCAACCTAACATTTTGTAAAGAATACGTGGCGGTTCCATCACTGCAGCCCTGACCGTATAAAGCATGGGCTGACCTAGCAAGATTACAACTGATTCTTATTGAACCATTAGCATTAAATGAATAATTATCAGATCCAGAAACCATACGATTAAAGCATAGCATAGGCTTTATAGCAAATGATGGGAGTGCGTCGTGTACAGCCGAGGCAGATGCGGATAACGTTCCAACATTTTGGATTACAGTCATTCCTGATGCATCAGTTGCACCTCTTAATTCGGATAAAAGTGATGCGTCGCAAACATCTATTTCATTTCTGGAAACACAATCAGCCATAGAAACAAATCTAGGATAAGATGCCAAGTTTTCTAAAACCTGTGCCTTTGGTCCCTGTGATATTTCACACTGAAACGATTCAAAAAAACCATGTGCTCCAATTTTATGATCTATTTTTACATCTGAGGCGGCTGTTAGGTCTGCTCCTGCACTTTGGACGGATACTTGACCACACAGTCTAATTGAGTTGACCATCAATTTCCGACCAGCGGCAACTAAATTAAAATCTATTGTATTAAATTCTGAAAATCCCACTCCCGAACTTAAATCATTCGAAGCCTTAACGCTATGATATATAATATCTGTCATTATATAATAAAAAAATAAATAAATTTTAATAAAAGTTTTTATTTTTTAATTTGTAAAAAAATTAAATGGAAGCCATAACATGTTTAAATAAAGTGAGTTGTCCACCGAATGTAACACCGTTGACTGGAACAATTTCTAATCCCAATTGCTGCGTTTGTGCAGATAGTGGAACTGGGATCATTATTGTATTTGCTTTATGAAGAGCCGATGCATTAGCAGTTGAAAAATTAAATTGTAAAAATTCATTTAAATTAGATTGTTGTTGATGTCCTAAATTATTCAAACTTTGTGCTATTAAATTTTTATGTAATTGACCGTGCATAGTAATAGGTCTATTGCTTATATCATCACCGTTAATAGTTACTCTATATTCTTTGACAGCTTCACTACCGGCAGCGGCGGTGAAAATACCCCCACCTTTAACCATAGTAATAACGATGGCATCACAATTTGGAGGAATAGAATAATACCTCTGTAAAACTGCATTTGCAGAAACAGGGAACGTATCCTCCTCGGTTATAAATTTAGTGTAGTCGAGTTTTGCTGGGGCACTTCCTGAAGCACTCCTTTTGCAAACTAACTCTATTTTATTTAATGATCTAGTTAATGTTGTGGTTCCTGGCAAAGTTTCTTTCATAATTAAAGGATCGGCGTTGGTTCCAACTATTGTACCAGTAGTTGGGTTATCGTATACACCGTCAAATTCTATAACAATACGTCCTCTGTTTCCTGGCACGGCAAACCCCTTACCAGCCTCATATGGTCCAACGTCAGACACCCCATCATAAGGATATAATGCAGTAATTGTTGTTATTTTTGCGGCTACGGCGTGTGTTGCGTCAGCGCATGAAACCGTTATTTTTTGACCTATCCAATATGGGATAGTTTCATTACCAAAAAGATTATAAAAATTTTCAGATAAAGCAGTTGATAATGCGACAGTACCCCCCGAGTCGTTAGTGTGTGCTCTTAATTCTCCATTAAATGGATTAGTTGCAATACCTAAAAATCTGGTTGTTTCCATAACACCGCCCTGCTGGGCTGCAGATAATAAATCAAAATTCATTCTAAGTGCTATTTTAGTATTTTGATAAATAGATGTATCATACATTTTTTGATTTCCAACGTTAAATATTTCTTTTAATGGGATTCTAATTTCATGGTCTTTAGCCTGTGATGCCACTGGGTTTGCTTTATCGCTTACACTGACTAACTCTGAATAAGGCTGGAGCGAGTTTCCAGTATCTCTTCTACGTGAGGATGGGAGAATAATACCGTTGCTGTGACTCTCAAGGGCTTGTTTCGATTTCATAAAAACATATTCATTAGTCCTCAATTGGTCTACTCTATTTAGAACTTCTACAGGACCTTTAGAACATACCATTTGAGCATTTCTTACTAATATAGCGGTTGTTGGAGGCACCAAAAACGCATTAGCTGCAGCACGTGGGGCTGATGGGAGTTCATTAAACTGAAACATTGTATTAAATACTGACGAACCGTCACCAACAGCCCCCGTAGTAGTCAATGCAGAATCTTCATTTCCACTGACTCTAACATTTATTGCAACATAAGATTGTGATAAATCATAAACGCCAGAATTAGAATCTAAGTTAAAGCTAACATTATTTTTATTTCCTGAAAAATCATTTGTTGCCTGATTTGAACTGATACGAACAATTGAATCCATTTTATAATTATAAAAATATTAAAATATTCTTAAAATTTTAATGTTTAGATTTATCCTATTTTTTGAATATTACTTGATTCGAATGTTACGGGCGGCATCGGTGGAGTTACATAACTATCCTTATGTGTTTTACGGAGTCCACCAAAAATTAATGAACCTAATCCAACAATAGCAGATATGATATCAGAAATCGGATCCTCGGGGCCCCCCCCGGCGGCTTCAATACCTCCAGCTATTTTCAAACCCTTACCAATAATCGAACCAGTTTCCTCCGCATCGTCCGCTACAGCCGCTCCTTTTCCTGCTAAATTTGATAATCCTTTGGCTACTGCTTTCTTACCTGCTGCTGCTACGTCTTCTTCTAATGGGTCTAAGCTACCTGCGGCAGGGTCTTCTTCTAATGGGTCGTCTAATTTTGGTTTAGCATCGTCCTTAGGCGGTGCTGGTGGTTTTGGAGTGTCCTCCTCTGTTGATGCAGCTTTTAATTTATTTTTTAAGTTACTTAATTTATCTGATAGCGATGATGCCCTAGTCGTTAAATCATCTGTTGCCTGACTTGCAGCGGAAGATGCCGCATCGGCTGCTGCCCCCGCACTTGTTGCCGCATCTGCTGCTTCAGTAGCTGTTGATACTACGCCGTCCTCTACAGTTGATGCTGCTGTGCTCTCTACCTCGTTACCTGCTTGGTTTGCTGCGTCATCTCCGGCTTTCTCGGGCTCATCTGGAGCCTCACCTTTTGATTTAAATTTATCTGCCTGTTCTGATATTTTCTTAGATAATTTTTTAAATCCTTTTTTACCTAATTTTTTGGCTAATTTTTTAAGTGCTTCCTTGCCCTCACCTTTTCCTAAAGATGTAAGTAAATCTTCAGATTCTTCTTTACTGAATATATTTAATTTTTTTAATGCGTTTTTGACGGTGCTCATACCAGCATTTTGAAGAAAAAAGGTTCCCGCGCCTTCAGTTACGGTTTTCTCAAACACTGCTTTATCATTAACAACTTCATTGTAAACAGGTGCAACAAACGGCGTACGTGCCCGTTGTTCATTTTTTAAATAAGACTGCATTCCAGAATAATCCATTTATAAATAATTAAATATAAAAAATATAC
>Ga0075468_10000763_pt1 | contig 13169 bp, 10 predicted proteins | sample DEB08_DNA_12_FD_77578 | JGI IMG/M metagenome (GOLD analysis project Ga0075468, IMG submission 77578) | Aqueous microbial communities from the Delaware River and Bay under freshwater to marine salinity gradient to study organic matter... | ecosystem: Environmental > Aquatic > Marine > Coastal ...
TGTAAGAACAAATACTTTTAGCGCAATTATGCGTGTCCGTTCAAAATTATCTTTTGCTGTGCATCAATATTTTCAGGAAAATGGGTTTAATTACGTTCATACACCAATTATTACAGGTGCTGATGCGGAAGGAGCTGGAGAAATGTTTAGGGTTACAAACTTTAAAGACAACGAAGCTCCAGTAAATGAAGAAGGAGAAATTGATTTTACGAAAGATTTTTTTGGCAAGGAAACCAACCTTACAGTTTCTGGTCAATTGGAAGCAGAAACCTTTGCAATGGCATTGGGAAAAGCCTATACTTTTGGACCTACTTTTAGGGCAGAAAACTCAAATACAACAAGACATTTAGCAGAATTTTGGATGATAGAACCCGAAGTCGCTTTTATGGATTTGGAGGGCAACATGGATTTGGCTGAAGACTTCATCAAATGCGTTTTAAAGTCTATTTTAAAAAGTTGTAAAGATGATTTAGCTTTTTTGGACCAACGTTTAACCCAAGAGGAAAAAAGTAAACCGCAAGCTGAAAGAAGTGACATGAGTTTGTTAGAAAAACTTCGTTTTGTAGCCCATAATAATTTTAAAAGAATTTCTTACACGGAAGCTATTGATATTCTTCGGAATTCAAAACCCAATAAAAAGAAGAAATTTCAATTTCCAATTCATGAATGGGGTGCAGATTTACAATCTGAACACGAACGTTTTTTGGTTGAAAAACACTTCAAATGTCCCGTAATATTGTTTGATTATCCAGCAGATATCAAAGCATTTTATATGCGTTTAAATGAGGATGGAAAAACAGTTAGAGCGATGGATGTGCTGTTTCCAGGAATTGGAGAAATGGTGGGAGGTGCTCAACGTGAAGAAAGATATGATGTTTTAGTAGAAAAAATGAAAAAGATGAATATCGATGAAAAAGAATTGTGGTGGTATTTAGATTTAAGAAAATTTGGAACCGCAATTCATTCTGGTTTCGGTTTAGGATTTGAAAGATTGGTGCAATTTACCACAGGTATGAATAATATTAGAGATGTAATTCCTTTTCCAAGAACACCTCAAAATGCGGACTTTTAATCGCATCTTAACCTTCCAAAAGGGAAGAAAAGTAGTATTTTAAATTTTAAGAATATTGTATATTTAAATTCATGTTAAAACAAAGTTTACATTACAAATTATTACAAAAATTATCTCCACAACAAATTCAGTTGATGAAGTTAATTCAACTGCCTACGCAAGCTTTTGAAGAACGCTTAAAACAAGAAATAGAAGAAAATCCTGCATTAGATACTGGTAAAGAAGAATTAGATGCAATAGATGATGATTTATCTAATGAATATGATAATCTAGAGAATGAAAAAAATGAAGCGGAAGACATCAATATTGATGAATATTTGAGTGATGATGAAATACCGAATTACAGAACGCAGGCAAACAATTATTCAGCGGATGATGAGGAGAAAAACGTGCCTTATGCGTCAGGAACAAGTTTTCATCAGTCTTTAAAAAACCAACTAAATACGTATCATTTTAATGATGAAGAACTGGCCATTGCGGAGTTTTTAGTGGGAAGCATTGATGATAGCGGCTATATTAGAAGGAATATTATAGACTTAGTAGATGATTTAGCTTTTACAGCAAATGTTTTTACCACAGAAGAAAAAGTAGTTTCAATTCTTAAAAAGGTAATTCATACGTTAGACCCTATTGGTGTTGGTGCAAGGAATCTAAAAGAATGTCTTATTATCCAACTCAAACGAAAAGAATCTACCAAAACAAGAGCTTTGGCAATTCAAATTTTAGAGACTGCCTTTGATCATTTTGTAAAAAAACACTATAAGAAACTTCAAGAAAAGTTTACGCTTTCTGAAGAAGAACTGAAAGAAGTAAATACAGAAATTTCTAAATTGAATCCTAAACCAGGGAGTTCATATGCTGGCAATAATAAAATTGCAGAACAAATAGTTCCCGATTTTTCTATCAAACTTGTTGATGGTGAATTGGATTTGGTTTTAAATGCTAGAAATGCTCCAGAATTACGCGTTTCTAGAGAATACAATAACATGTTAAAAGGATATCAGGAAGCTAATGTAAAAAGCAAATCACAAAAAGATGCGGTGTTTTTTATCAAACAAAAACTGGATGCCGCAAAATGGTTTATTGATGCAATCAGACAACGCCAACAGACACTTTTGGTAACAATGGACACCATCATGCAATACCAATATGATTATTTTTTAACAGGGGATGAACGCAAGTTAAAACCCATGATTTTAAAAGATATTGCTGACAAAATTAACATGGATATTTCTACGGTTTCTAGAGTTGCAAATAGCAAGTATGTTTCTACTCCTTATGGTACAAAATTAATTAAAGAATTCTTTTCTGAATCGATGAAAAACGATAAAGGTGAAGATGTTTCAACGAAAGAGATAAAGAAAATTTTAGAAACAGTAATTTTAGAAGAAAGTAAGAAAAAACCTTTAACAGATCAAAAATTAGCGGAAATTTTAAAAGAAAAAGGATACCCAATTGCACGAAGAACAGTTGCAAAATATCGAGAACAGTTAGATTTACCTGTCGCTCGTTTACGAAAAGAAATTTAGTGAAATTTTACAAAATTATATCCATAATACTAAATCCGATTGTAATACCTACAATTGGAGTCTTATTGTATTTCATCTTCTTACCCAATATCTTTAGCAGTCAGCAAAGACTTACTGTACTGGGCTTAGTCTTTACAACAACTTACTTAGTACCTTTATTAACTTTACTACTTATTAAGAGGTTAAAACTGATAAAATCTTTTAAAGTAGAAAGTATTCGCGAAAGAAAAATTCCGCTTGGAATAATGACGATACTGTTCTATTTTTTAGCCAATACATTAAAAGGCATTCCTAATTTATCTGATTTAGGATTGTTATTTGATGCAACCACCTTAGGCTTAGTAATTGTTTATATTTTGTTCGCATTTAAAGTAAAAATAAGTATACATGTAGGATCATTAGGAATTATTACAGGCTTCTTTTTTGTAATAGACTCTTTATACACTCAAAATTTAGGTATCGTAATAATCGGTGCGTTCCTGCTCTCTGGTTTGCTCGCTAGCGCAAGATTGCATTTAAAAGCACACAAACAGACCGAAGTATATTTAGGGTTTGTCATAGGATTTATATCGCCAATTATTGTTTTCTGCTTTTTATAGAAAGTAAAAAATCAAGCCGAACTTTAACACTTTAGTACGAATTTCTTCTCCATTGATTGTACCGTTCTCAAAAATAGGTGTGAGGCCATAAAAGACATTGATATTAAATGCATCATAACCCGCAGATAAGGTTAAGCCATATTGAATTTTTTTATAATTTAAGACATTCTCATACTTAAAGGTACGATTACTCGGAGCATCAAACTGAAATTTATTGGAGATATTATAAAGGAACTTAATTCCTGCATATACTCTCCAAAAATCATATTTCTGAGCCGTGGAAGTTCTCCATCTTAATTCTAAAGGAAATTCTAAATTGTGAGATGTAAACAAATTTGCTTTAATGGAGGGGTCACTACTAAAAATAGTTGCATTGTTGAGTTCTTCTACTTTTAATTTATGATTAAAAAAATCGAATCCATAACCAACGCCTCCTGCAACAGAAATAGTACCTTGTTTATTTAAAATTAAATCTTTTATTAAGCCTGCAGAAAGTGAATAAGAAAAATTACTTTTAAATATTGGGGATGGTTGCTGATAAAACTGAGCATAAGTGATAGATAGATAAAACTGGTCGTCAGCATATCTATCTCCTAATTGTAACGTGTCTTTTTGGGCAAAAGATATGGTTACATAAAATAATAAAGAAAGATAAATTAAGGGTGTTTTCATACTTAAATTAAACGTACCCTAAAGATACAATATTTCACTTCTTAGTTATCTGTTTTGAAAAAAAATCAAAAAAAAAGGATAATTCGAATGAATTATCCTTTTTATAAATTCTATTGCTATAATTAATCTGCCGTTTTGGAAGCAGAATAACTAATTTTCAATGCATTTACGTCTCTTAATTTCAATCTAATATCGATAATAGTTCCAACACTAGATTCTTTATCTGCTTTGATAGAAGTCGTCATAAATGGAACCTCAGCTTCTGACACTTTGGATCTTGCATTGATAATAAATGCAGGAACTTCATCGGCTGTAGAAATCTTATCATTTAATTGAATTCTATTAAAACTACTTCCATATTTAAGATCCTTCGCTTTACCAATATAAATGGTACTCACTAAGCTTTTATGCTCTAATTTCTTAACTTCTGAAGCAGAAGGTAATCTTGGATTATCAATTTTTAAATCAGTTTCTCTCATGGTAGTTGTTACCATAAAGAAAAATAACAACATAAAAACGATGTCTGGTAAAGCAGCAGTATTCACCGCTGGCATTCCTTTTTTCTTTTTTCTAAATTTAGACATATTGTTAAATTTTAAAAATTAATTTGTTGGTTCTGCATCCGAAATAATTTGAGGATAACTTGTTTTGATATCTTCCACTTTTTTCTTTAAACTTTCGTTCTGTTTGTCTTTCTTGTAAGCTTCTTCAAGTTCAGGAAAAGGGGTTTTGTATTTTTCCATACTTAACCTATTTCTCAACTCTCTGTATGCTTTCAACAACTGATCTTGAACAGCTAGATACGTTCCATATTCTGTTAATCTATCACTCTGAACTGAAATAATTGCTTTGTTGGGATGATCTGAAGATTTTTCACTTCTTTCACCTTTACAATAGTTACATGGTCCAGTAGCAACACCCTCTTCAACTTTACCTTCACCTCCACCATTGTCTATAAAAGTAATTGTAGCTTCTTGAAGGTCTTTAATATCCATTCTTTCGCCTTCAACTAAAAGCTCATTATTTCTATTAATGTTTACTTCAAAAATGTTCTTTTCTTTGATAATTGGCGGCACGTAATCTGCTGGTGGTTTTTCAGATAGTTTTTTTGAGACTCCTGAATCCACATTCATGGTTGTCGTTACTAAGAAAAAGATTAACAGCAAGAAGGCAATATCTGCCATAGAACCTGCATTAATTTCTGGGGTCTCTCTTCTTGCCATATTGTTATGATTTTATTAATCCTTTAACTAAATCTAATATAAAAAAGCCAAGACCAATGATACCCAGTATCATACTAAACCAAATTCCAGTTCCTACAAGTCTATTGATTGATGAGCCTGCTTCTCCTCCTTCTAAAATTACATCTGCATTGTCTAGTACTACACTGCTGTCTGCAATGAAATAAGCGGTCACAAATAGCAAACACAATACAGCCAAAGCTAATAAAGTTTTCTTTAAGCTTTCTGGGTTTTTGAACAACCCGAGTAATGATAACACAATGGTTACCCCTATCGTAAAGTATAATAAGTATTGTGAAAAATACACAAGTGGACTTACTACTTTATTTGCGACATCAACATCGTCTTGAACAGCTCCTTCTCCTGCCATAAGCACTCTCACAAGTAAGATAATACCAATGACAGCAATTGCTGTTACAGCGTATGTGATAATTTTTGTTATTTTATTATCTTTCATAAAAAAATATTATTTATACTTTACTAATAAATCGATTAAAGAAATAGAAGCATCTTCCATATTATTAACAATACTGTCTACTTTAGAAACAATATAATTATAAAAAATCTGTAAGATAATCGCTACAACTAAACCAAAGACGGTTGTTAATAAAGCTACTTTAATCCCCCCTGCAACAACAGCTGGTGAAATATCATTTGCTACAGCAATTGCATCAAAAGCTCCAATCATTCCAATTACAGTTCCCATGAAACCAAGCATTGGTGCTAGAGCAATGAATAAAGATAACCAAGAAATGTTTTTTTCCAACAATCCCATTTGAACACCTCCATAACTTACGATTGCTTTTTCTGCAGATTCTACACCATCGTCTACTCTATCTAAACCTTGATAAAAAATAGATGCTACGGGTCCTTTAGAGTTTCTACAAACTTCTTTTGCAGCTTCTATACCGCCAGAACTTAGGGCATCATCTACACTTGCTACTAATTTCTTAGTATTGGTTGTTGCCATGTTTAAATAAATAATTCTTTCAATTGCAATTGCTAAACCTAAAATTAGAGCGACCAATACAATTCCCATAAAACCTGGACCTCCTTCAATAAAACGAAGTTTTAATTCTTGGTGGAAAGTTCTTGCTTCCTCTGTTGTTACTTCTTGTGCGAAAGTTGATTGAATTGCTCCAAAAAACATAAATCCTAATACGGATAAGGCATTTACTACTTTTTTCATCTCTTTGATAATTAATTTTTATTAGTTAACGGGTTAAAGATATACGTTTATAATTCACAAAAAAAAAAATTTGAAAGATAATTTCTATACAATTATTTATAGATTTTCCTTCAACCTTATTTTTTCTGACAGCCAAGTAACAAAAAAATAATGAGGATTAAAAAAAAATTAATCTATTTAACTAATAAAAACTGATTTTATTGAAATTAAATTTAAAAAAGGGGCTGTTTGTTCTATTTGCTCAATAATTATTTATGTTTAAATTGATGCAACCAATTTTAAAGCGTTGGTTTATGATCCTTGATCACCCCAATAGTTCCTTCGGTGTAAACTAATAACATATTCTATTTTATAGTCATTCAAAAAAAGATAACGAATGCTACACCAAAATTATACTAATTTTTAAAAAAAAAACAAAAATTGGGTCTTAAAATGAATGCAAATCTGTTTCCAAAAAAGGTTCTTCTTAAGAACAAAAAAAAATGAGTTAACTTTCCATAGATAGCAAGACCATCCTCAACTCCATGAAAGAAAAAGAGCCATCTACTTTTTCTTTGAGTTCCGTTAGGTTTTTAAATGTAGTTTCCTCAATAGCTTTTGTAATCTTTTTGTAGCGTTTTATAGCAATCAATTCAAGAATATCGACTTCACCAGAAGGTATAAAACTTGCTAAATGACTTTCAATAGTTCCTGTAGTAAGACTTCTCTCTTTGGCAATCTCTTTTACTGAAAGTCCTGATTTAAACAACTCAAAACTAATTTGCTTGGTTGGTTTCTTGTTTTCTTTTTTTTGCTCGTTGAATTTATTAATTCCATTTTCTAAACAATAGCGCTCAATCGCTTCCAAAATTTCTACTCCATATTTAGTAACGCGTGTTTTTCCCATACCCGAAATTTTCAACAAGGCCGCTTTTGTTCTTGGTAATTCATCACACATTGCATATAACGTTTCTTGTGTGAATATCTGAAAATGAGGAATCGATAAAGATTTCGATATTTCATCTCTTAATTCACGTAACTTTATCGCTAAAATTGGGTCGCGTTTTGAAACTACCTTTTTCTTTACAGTTGGCGCTGTTTTTTGTAGAACAGCTTTTGCCCTCACCTGTAAATACTCTTGAACTTTAAAACCTACTGTCATTTTTTGCAAAGCAAATAACTTTTCTTCTAATTTTTCTTGAAGCACATCAAACTGTTTAGAAAAGTCTTTTTTTACGGTTTTATTGTCTGTTGAAAATGAAATTGCATCCAAAGGTTTTTGAATATTTCCTTTCGTTTCGTTCAAGAAATAATTGATTGCTTTTGTAAATCTTTCTTGAATAGAAGTACTATTCTCTGGTAAGATATTTTCTTCTGAAATACCATTCAGTTGATTTTTAAATCCATTTGAAACTTTCATTAGAGCGACAACTCCTTCCTCTTTTATCATTTGTAAATGACCAATCACATCCCCTTTAATACTTGTTCTGTTTTTGTAGAAAATATCAATCAACCTTGTTATTGGATATAAAAAGGGCTGAAAATCGAACAATTCAGCAATTAAATTCAACTGAAAATATTTTTCAGATTCATTTAAAATAGTTTCATCAGGATGATTTTCTTCTACGCTTTCATTAAAAACACTGACTGTTTTATCGTTAATAATGGCGTTGCTTGTAATGGGTGTTTTCAAAACTAGCCCCTCTAGAGAAGTACACCTACTCAGAGCTACATAAGTTTGTCCGTGTGCAAAAGAAGCTTCAGCGTCTATAATCGCTTTTTCAAAGGTTAAACCCTGACTTTTGTGAATGGTAATTGCCCAGGCTAAACGCAAAGGAATTTGTGAAAAAGCACCAATCATCTCTTCTTTTATGGCTTTGGTTTCTTCGTCAATAGAATAATTGATGTTCGTCCAAGTTTCTTTTTCTGTAACTATTTCATCAATTTCGTTGGCACATTGTACTGTGACACTTTCCCTTGAAATATCGGTAACAATTCCTATTTTCCCATTGAAATATCTTTTTTCAGATGAAGAATCATTCTTGACAAACATCACTTGGGCACCAATTTTTAATTCTAATTTTTGCGAATTTGGAAAGGCATTTTCATTGAATTTTCCAGAAATTTCTGCTTCAAAAAAGGTACTTTTATTTTTGAGTTTATTCAATTCAAAATTGTTAATCAAATTGGCTCTATTGTTGTGTGTTGTTAGCGTAATATATCCCTCTTCTTTGGTTGGGGAAAAGGCTGGGTCATAACGTTCATTTAAAATTTTTGCAGATTTTTCTGACAAATTATCATTTCTGATTTCGTTTAAAATGGTGATAAAATCTTCATTTTTCTGGCGATAAATATGTTTCAATTCAATAGAAACCACGTCTGCCTCCTGGTAGGCTTTGCTACTAAAAAAATATACAGTATTGTAATGTTGTTGTAGTAAACTCCATTCATTTGGTCTCACAACGGGCGCTAATTGTTGTAAATCTCCAATCATTAAAATTTGTGCACCACCAAAGACTTTATTTCGATTTTTATACCGTCGCATAACTTGGTCTATTCCGTCTAACAAATCTGCACGAACCATAGAGATTTCATCAATAATTATTAAATCTAACGATTTTATGATATCAATTTTGGCCTTGTTAAACTTTCGTTGTTGATTTGAAGTATTTGTAATTTGATTAGGCAAAATAGGTCCGAAAGGCATTTGAAAAAAGGAATGAATAGTGACTCCTTTTGCATTAATTGCTGCAACTCCTGTTGGCGCAACAATGACCATTCTTTTTAAAGATTCTCTTTTGATTTGATGTAAAAAAGTCGTTTTTCCTGTACCTGCTTTTCCTGTAATAAAAATATTTCTATCTGTTTTATCAATAAATTGTAGCGCAAGTTCTAATTCAGGATTTTTTGACATTGTAGCTTTTTGATGCAAGGTAATAAATCGTCTTAAAAAAAATAATAGGATTTTAATTTTATTTGTAATATCTATTTTAAGAAAAAAATTTGAAAGTAAATATTGTGTTGGTTTCAGTTATAAAATAAATAATGAAAGGTACTATCTCACTCTAAGTTTTATGATTACTTCATTTTTTGTAATCCCTGTATAATATGTATGCGCTATTGGGCTATTTTTTATGACCTGTAAAATGCTCCATCGTTTTATAAATACCTAGTACGGTTCCTGCAAACCAATCGAAAACATTAATAGACATAAAGCCTTGACCAAGTTTTGCTAATCTGTATATATATCCAGGAATAGTAACCATTCTTTTATTTTTTTCTATCGCTTTGATAATTGTAAGTGCTGCAATCTCTGGATCAAGAATAGGTATTTTTGACTGTACCCCATCAAACATTCCAGTATGGATATAATAAGGCATTATGGTCGTTACATTTATGTTCTTTTTTAATTGTTTCATTTCGATACGCAAACTATCTGACCATCCTATTAAAGACCACTTACTTGCTGCATAAACTGACATTTTAGGATTCGAAATTAAACCACCAGAAGACGCAATATTACAAATATGTCCAGAATTCTGATCCAGCATACCTTTTAAAAATTCTTTGGTAATGAACATTGGTGCATTTGCATTAATCTCCATTGTTTTTAAGATGTCTACTGTGGTATGTTCATGAAAATACTTGCCTGCAACAATACCTGCATTATTTATCAATACATCAACAACCCCTATTCCTTGTTGTATTTTTTTAGCGGTATCTTGAATCTGGTCGATCTTAGAAACATCAACATTAAAACCTACAACATCTCCCTTACTTGCGAATTCCGAAAGCGTGGCCTCCATTTTTGATTGATTGACATCCCAAATGATCACTTTTGCTTCTTGCTCCAAGAGTAACCGAACCATAATTTTTCCAATGCCAGAAGCACCGCCTGTGATAAGTACTCTTTTGCCCTTCAATTGTTTCATTTTATAAAATTTTATAGAGACAAATATTCACTTTAATATCAATCTTCAGTTGCGAAGTTATCGGTTTAAAACCATCGCCACAAATGAAACTGTGGAAACAAAAAAATCCCAAGCATTTTGCTTGGGATTTTGAATATCTATTCTAATACTATTGAAATACAACCTACATTTCCAATGTTTTTGTAGGGTTATTGTCCATTAACAATTCAACTGGATTTTCTAACGCTTCTTTGACAGCCACTAGGAAACCAACAGACTCTCTACCATCTACAATTCTGTGGTCGTAAGACAACGCAACATACATTATTGGTTGAATTATTACTTCACCGTTTACAGCCATGGGTCTGTTTACAATATTGTGCATTCCTAAAATCCCACTTTGTGGAGGATTTAAAATTGGTGTAGACAACATAGAACCAAATACACCACCATTCGTGATTGTAAAAGTTCCACCAGTCATTTCATCAATGGTTATTTGTCCATCTCTAGCTCTAATTGCCAAACGTTTTACTTCAGATTCTACCCCTCTAAAAGATAAGTTTTCTGCATTTCTAATGACAGGAACCATTAATCCTTTCGGGCCAGAAACGGCAATAGAAATATCTTGAAAATCATTTTTAATTTGGAAATCTCCATCAATCATAGAATTTACGTCAGGAAATAATTTTAAAGCTCTTACGACTGCCAAGGTAAAGAAAGACATAAACCCTAAACCAACTCCATGTTTTGCTTTAAAATCTTCTTTAAATTGAGAACGTAAATCAAAAATTGGTTGCATGTTTACTTCATTAAAAGTCGTTAACATGGCCGTTTCGCTTTTTACAGCAACCAAGCGTTCTGCCACTTTTCTTCGCAACATAGACATCTTCTTACGCTCTGTTCCTCTAAAACCACTTGCAGGCTGTGTTCCCATAGAAGGCAACGCTTTTACAGCGTCATCTTTGGTGATTCTCCCATCTTTTCCAGTTCCTTTTATTGCTGATGTTGGAATTCCTTTTTCAGCTAGCACTTTTTTAGCCGCTGGAGAAGCTGTTCCAGTTGCGTAAGTTGCGGTTTTTGGCTGTTCGTTTTTTTGTTTTGGAGCTTCAACAGCAACTGCCGACTGCTCAGAGCTTACTGAAGACTGCTCTCTACCATCTGGTTTTGTAGCACTTGTGTCAATCAAACAAACAACGGCACCTACAGCAACTGCATCCCCTTCTTCTGCTTTTAAAGTAACTATTCCACTTTCTTCAGCAGGCAATTCTAAGGTTGCTTTGTCAGAATCTACTTCTGCAATGGGTTGATCTTTTTTAACATAATCTCCATCTTCCACTAACCAAGTTGCAATTTCTACTTCTGTAATGGACTCTCCCGGAGAAGGAACTTTCATTTCTAAAATCATCAGTTCTTATTTTTTTATTTAATCTGAAATTCTTTTAATCCTGCAAAGTTTTTAAAAACTTATAGATCTTTTTATTTTTTAGCCTTCTAAAAGGCTTTCTACTATCTCTTTTCTTTTTTTGTCATTGCGAAGTTTACTTTTTTGTAAACTGTGGCAATCTCTTAATTATAACAGATTGCTTCGTTCCTCGCAATAACGCCTATTTATATAGGCAAAATAAATAGGATGCTGTTTCAATCCTTAACGCAACTTACTCATTATCAAAAACACTATCAATAACGGCTTTATGACGTTTTTTAAATCGTGTACTAGAGCCCGCTGCTGGAACTGCATAATATTTACGAGAACGTACATTCAATCTTACCAGATCTAAACGTTCTAGCAGAAAACTCCAAGCCCCCATGTTTCTTGGCTCTTCTTGTGCCCAAATATATTCTGTAACATTTGGATATCTATCTATTACTTGTTGTAATTTCTCTAAATGCAGTGGAAATAACTGTTCTATTCTAACCAAAGCAACATCTTCTCTTTCTAAAATTTCTCTTTCGGCTAATAAATCATAATAGAATTTACCCATACAGAAAACCAACTTCTTCACTCCCTTAGGTTGTAAAGTATCATCTATTACTTCTTGAAATTCACCAGTAGCTAATTCTTCAATAGGACTGACCACTTTTGGGTGACGCAATAAACTTTTAGGCGTAAAAACAATTAATGGTTTTCTATAATCACGAATCATTTGACGGCGTAATAAATGATAGAAATTTGCAGGTGTTGTACAATTTGCAACGGTCATATTATCTACAGCACATAATTGTAAATATCGTTCAATTCTTGCAGATGAGTGTTCAGATCCTTGTCCTTCATACCCATGAGGCAATAAGACTACAATTCCGTTTTGCAATTTCCATTTGTCTTCCGCAGCAGAAATATATTGATCAAACATTATCTGAGCGCCATTAGAAAAGTCTCCAAATTGTGCTTCCCAAATTGTTAATGTATTTGGGTTTGCCATGGCATACCCATAATCGAAACCAAGAACACCATATTCTGACAACAATGAGTTATAAATTGTCATTTGTCCTTTGCTCTTTGGATTGGTATTCAATAAATTGATTCTTTCTTCTGTCAGTTCATCACGTAGAATAGCGTGTCGGTGTGAGAAAGTTCCTCTTTCGACATCTTGTCCAGAAATACGTACATTGAATCCCTCTTCCATTAAAGAACCATAGGCAAGATTTTCTGCCATTCCCCAATCCAATTGATTGACTTCAAAAGCCATCTTTTTTCTACCATTTAAAATACGTTCTGCTTTGCGAACAAATTTTACGTTTTCTGGTGTGGTAGAAACAATTTTTGCAATATTTTTTAATTTTTCAACATCGTATTTTGTATCTTCAGTAAGCAGCATGGTATCTAATCGCTGACGCGCATAGCCTTTCCATGTAGATTGCATAAATTCTCTAACTTTAGATGTTTTCACTTTCTTTGCTTCCTCAAATTCTTTTTCAAGCATTTGCTTAAACTCAGTCGTAATCTCAGATAAATAAGAACTATTTATAGCGCCTTCAG
>Ga0075468_10000765_pt1 | contig 13131 bp, 16 predicted proteins | sample DEB08_DNA_12_FD_77578 | JGI IMG/M metagenome (GOLD analysis project Ga0075468, IMG submission 77578) | Aqueous microbial communities from the Delaware River and Bay under freshwater to marine salinity gradient to study organic matter... | ecosystem: Environmental > Aquatic > Marine > Coastal ...
GTTCCCACCTGTTGTTGGGTGAGATAGCAGCCATCACACCCACCACAGTACTGACTGGGGTGTCAGTCATCTCTGAGATGTAGTGTGCCTCACGGTTGGCCCTATCATACCACTCAATACCATCAACAATGTCTGAACGTGTAGCATTGCGGTAAACCTTAAGGATGTTGCGAACGTACTGTGTCATGTGTCTAGTCTCCATCTGTATGTTGTTGTTGCTACCCTCAGATTATCCGAGGGTAGAAACTAAAGGTGAGTGTTAATGAATTTCTGTAGGTCATCAGCAGCCTTACCAAACTCCCCACGCTTATACGATACTCCAGTAATCCTTGAAGCCTTGTCAAGTATCATCTTCTTAGTCAGTCCCCTTGGTGGCTTCATCCCAGAAATTGTAAGCACACGGCAGTGAGCCTTCAGGAATACTGCTTGGACACGGTCAGATGCTGTGTCTGTGATCATGTTTGACATTGTATATGTCCTTCCTATGTGTTGTGTGTTTGCTTAGGCAACTACTACAGTAGCAGATGCAAGTTCATGACGCTTAAAGCCTTGGTCAATCTGTTTACAACGGATCGCATTGAGCCATTCCCTAGCCATGTCAGCAGTACCAAACCTGATAGCCTCGTCCTTGTTTACACCCATCAACATACCCTCATTCTGACGAATACGTGGGGCTGCAATAACATACCTTGCTTTACTTTTGAGTACGAACATTGTCATTCTCCATCTGTGTGTTGTTGTTCACGTTGTCTCTACTATCGGATGGTCCGAGACTAGGTTTCGGTGTTGTTGGTTGGTGGATCCATTCCTTAACGTATGTATAAGAGACCAAGACCCAATATGTTTGTCAAGCCCACCAATACTGTCAGGGTTTTCTTGCACCATCATCATCTGTTGTAGGTACACTGAGGCCCACCACTTGTCAGCCCTAAGCGCCCACCGATCACGCTTGTGTATACGCTTGCGCCCACCCACCTCACGCCCACCACAAGGGCATACCTGCATACACCCACAGGCACACCACTGTGAAGGCACACATACCTACTGCATCCACGACAAACGTACCTAGTCGGGCTAGGCGTTCCTGCCTACGGATGTTCCTACGTTTGATTTCACTACGTGACTGGTATTTCATATCTGAATTCCTTTTATCTTTGATAAGGCTGCTACCCTAAGACCATCCGAGACTAGCCTACTAAAGTAGAGGGTACCTAAAACGAAAATACCTACCCCGAAGGGTAGGCACTTGATGATCATGATGATGATGATGTAGGTGGTAAGTATTACTTACCCTTCTGGATAAGCTTGGCGATTTCCTCAAGTACTTCACGACGATTCCAGCCTTTGGCTTCAATGGTAGCAATGACGTAGGCTGCAAAGACCTTAGGGTCTTGCTCTTGCTTTGATACGTTAGCCTTTGGCTCAGCCTTGGCAGCGTCAGTAGCCTTGACCTTTCCCTTGGAAACATTACCAGCCGATGTTGGTGCTTTGTCTTTAGACAATTCAGCACGGAGACGCTTCACAATTGCAGCATGACCAAGACCCTGCAAAACACCTTTGGTGTTCATTTTCTTGATTGTTTCCCAATCAGCAGCAATCCTCATCATGTCATTACGAGCTTGCATTGTGATCTGACCAAGGTCAGTACCAGCAACAGCCTTACCGAAAAGCTTATCTGAAAGATAAAGGGAACGGATAGCCAACAGGCTAGTTCCTATGGAACGGTACAGGTCAAGCTTCTCATTATCCATAATGGATAAAGTATCCCACTGTGCCACGACATGGCTGATTAGGGACTCAAGAGTATAGGACTTACGTCCTACTTTGACTGCTGTTCCGTCAGATACAACTACGTTGTTGTTCACTGTGTTTGCTGCAATTGCCATGATGTTATTCTCCGATGTTACCCTAAGGGTGTTTCTGTTGTCGCCGAAATCGAGTTGGCCTACTAACAAGACGACATCCCAAAACGATTGTCAAATACTTTTTAAACTGTAAGTTTATTTAGCCTCGGACCGTCCGATAGTAGTTTACCGTAGGTACTTTATCCTAAAAAAGTTTACCCTTTAGGGTAGGTCAGACTGTTGGTTGTACTTCCCCCTCCAGTTTTACCTCATTGTGGCCTGAAATACTAAAGGTATTTCATATAGCTAATGAAACTGACTGGATTCCTGAAGGGAATCTGTGTGTGAGTGTGCATATGTGCACATACCTGGGTGTAAATGCGCCTATGTGTGCATGGATGCAGGTGGGGGCGGGCATGGGCCATGGGGGGGTACCCCGTTATACGTATACACACAATGACAGAGAGGGGGTTTTAGAGTCTGTTAACCACTTTTGGGGATTATGGTTAACACTAGGGCATTGTAACCTGCTGTATAGTAGTGAAAAGTAGTTTAGTATTAAACTATATTGGTAGAACAAGGTGTATATCCCTGGTGAAAAGTAGTTTAGTATTAAACTATACACGTGTTGGTTGTGTACCTAAGGCTTGTCTGGCAGGTTAGCCTGTGGTATACTGCTTGTGAGGGTGTTCTAAAATGAACATAGATGAAAATATTTCTTGTTGTGCCCCTTGAAAGTCGATCCCCCTGTTATATATAATACTTATAGTACTACTGTTAGTAATACAGGGGGTGTAACTAACAGTGCTACTGTAAGTACTATTATCTTTTATTTATATATAGAGTACTAGTAGTAGTACTAACAGTTAGTACTGTCAGTCAGTACTGTTAGTACTACCTAAATATCCTTATATATTTTGTCGTGTCTCTTTAATGAGAATAAAACAACATATGAGATTGACTTTTAGTACACACAAGATAAAACTAAGGTAACTTTTGTACATGTCTCTACAAAGAAAGAAGACAACTAACAGTAAGGTTAAGTACTACTCAGACGACAAAGTCTTAGAGAGGTTCTACGAAACACTTGCTTCAGGTAATAACAAGAAACTACTAAGAGTACACATCCCAAGGTCTGATGTATTCTATGCTAGAGAAGCTTACTATAGGCACTCTGGAGAATGGGTAACATTAGATAGGATGGAAAGATGTATGTACCTAGAAGGTATGCTTACAGCCTATGATGTATTTGAACCCAATAAGAAAAGAGATTGGGAAGAGGAATAATAAAATGATGATGATGTCCTTAGGACTTGGTATCTCTACTGAAGATATCCCTACTACAGCAGAGAACAAGCTAACAGTAACTTGGCTTGTGTCTGAGTGGAACCTTGGGCCAGAGAAGGCCTCTGAGGACCCAAAGGCTAATGCTGAGTACTGGGAGAAGATGGCCTCTGTGTGGAACGTAGACGTAGCACAGGCACGTAGACAGCTATGTGCTAACTGTGAGTACTTTGACGACAAACCTTCTACCCTAAAGAAGCTTGAGACAATTAAGTTTGATGCCTTTGATGCTGATGGTGGTGGTAGAGGTTTCTGTAAGAAGTTTGATTTCATCTGCCACAACCTACGTACCTGCCAAGCGTGGGAAGGTGAGGGTGTAGAAGATGAGACTGAAGAGGGTGAGGACGACTGATATGGCTAAGGATCCTCGTCTTACTCGTGCTGGTGTATCAGGTTTCAATAAGCCTAAGCGTACTCCAGACCACCCTAAGAAGTCCCATGTTGTTGTTGCCAAGCAGGGTGACCAAGTGAAGACTATTAGGTTTGGTGAGCAGGGTGCTTCTACAGCTGGTGCTCCTAAGTCTGGTGAGTCTGAAGCAATGAAGAAGAAACGTGCAAGCTTCAAGGCTCGTCATGGAAAGAACATTGCTAAAGGTAAGATGTCTGCAGCCTACTGGGCTGATAAGGAAAAATGGTAATGCCTCTAAATAAATCAGAACGTAAGATGAAAAAGAACATGGAAGAGACTTACGGTAAGCGCCGTGGTGAAGCTATGTTCTACTCACTTGAAGCACAGGGTAAGACTTCATCAGATAAGAACAAAGAGAAGAGTTCTAAAAGTGGCTATGCCAAGGGTGGCCTTGTAGCTAACTGTGGCGCTTCTATGAAACCAAATGGTAAGGCAAAGAAATGAAGATTGAGAACAACAAAGTAGTTAATCATCGTGGCGATGTGATGGCTGAGAAGGTCAACGGCAAGTGGGAGTCTAAGAATCCTGAAGCCCTCGCCTTTATTTCAGAATCTGAAGCCAAGATCTTTACTCCAAAGCCTAAAAAACTTAAAGATAAGAAGACAGGGTAGTAAGCTCAATGTTTGTAGCAACACCAGTCAAACCCCACAGGGCTATTACATACAACGTGTCCTGTGAGGTAGAAGACCAGCAGTACGCTTTGTATACTTGTCCAGCTAATGCTTCAGCTAGTATGAATCTTTTGTACATTGCTAACGCAGATGGTGTTACCGACATTGCTGTAACTTGGTATAGAACTCGTTATAACCAAACATTCCAGATCATTGAAGGTAAGAACTTTGCTTCTGGTGGTACTTATCAGTGGGATGGTAATGCTTACATTGTGTTTGAACCAGGTGACATCATGTACATCACAGCTTCAGGTAATGCTAACCCTAACATTGATGCTCTATGTACAGTAGTAGAGACCTTTATCCCTGTAGGGTAATAGCAGGGTTGCAGGAAGAGCATTAGTCTTATTTAAATAAATACATATAATTATCCTCACTGAAGTAAATTTCAAACTCAAGAGGATATAGATATGTTTACCAAACTACTTAATAAGTTTGTAGTCTTTCAAAAACAACAGAAGGCTATTAGAGAGCTTTCAAGTATGACTGACTCCGAACTAGCCGATATCGGCATAACAAGAACAATGATCTCTCAAACAGTTAGAGGGATGTAATAAGGGACAAGTCAAGAATGGCTAAAGAACCTAATAAACGTAGTGGTGTTTTTGGTGGAAGTAGTTCCATGAAAGAAGATCTACGTGATATCAGTGGTGATGAAAAGGTTACCTTTGCCGATACTTGGCTTGGGGACACACTAGGATTCGACGGAAAGCTTGGGACTCAGGGTCCAGGTCTTCGTCGTTCCTGGTTTGGTGCAAGACGGGACGGCCCAGGATCTGAGGCCAACATCCCAAACCTTGAAGATAGAACACCAGACAATCTTGAACAAGCAAGACCAACAAGACCAGTTAGTCGTCCATATTCAAGGTACCCTAGTGCAGCAGCACCAGAAGTAAAAGTAGAGCCACGTGTACCTGGAACAGACAAGACACTGGACACAATCCTTGCACAGCCAATTTCAGGCCCGTCAGTGGGCGATTCTTCCCCTGAGGTAGGTGACACTGCCCCAACCATAGAAAGCCCCTCTGTGGCCCCTGAGGGTGGCTCTGTGGGTGAAGCAACTGGCAGACCGTCCTTGGTCCCTCGGCCTATGCCACTACCTGGTGTCGTAGACGAGACTGCACCAACTATTGAGACTGCTACTCAGTACCCAATTGGGCAGAAGCTTGCTTCTATTCTTGGTCCAAAGAGTAGATACGTGACACAAGTGCTCCCAAGAGTACTCCAATCCAAACTAACTGGTGGCAGTCAGAACGATATCAATGGTCTTGTTAATCAGGTACAGTCATTACCTGACTCTCAGACCAAACAAGAAGTTCTTACTGAACTCTATAAAATGCGTGATTCAATGAGGAGTGGTGGTGGTGGCTACTAAAAGTTTAACAGACAAACAACAGAAGTTTTTGGATGTTCTATATGAAGAAGCTGGGGGTGACATCCGTTCTGCTATGCGCCTAGCTGGTTATAGTGATGGAACAGCCTGTTATAACGTAACTACTCCTCTCTCAGAGGAGATTGCTGACTTAACAATTAAGTTTATTGCTCAGTCATCAACTAAAGCTGTGTATTCTATGTACGAAGTTATGACTAATCCTGTAGCACTAGGTAATAAAGAGAAGATGTCTGCTGCTAAGGACCTTCTTGATCGTGCTGGTTTTGGTAAAACAGAGAAGGTAGAGATTAAAACGTCTGAACCACTGTTTATTCTACCAGCAAAGAAGGACTCTTAACCTTATATGTGTATGTATCCTAAGAACTTGACAAGATGTCAGTATTAAACTAGTATTATGTCAGCAACAACAGGTCAAACATGGTGGCTTCCAAAGCCTAAGAAGGGTCCAGACGGTACCATTGAGTGGTATCCTATCATTAGAGTTGGTAGGTTGGTCCCATTTGGTTATGAGCAGGACGAAGATAACCCACATATCTTAAATCCTATACCAGACCAGTTAGAACTCTTAGAAAAAGCTAAGCTTTACCTAAATGAGTATAGTCTAAGACAGGTAGCAGCTTGGTTATCACAAGAGACTGGTAGGTATATCTCTCATGTTGGTTTGCAGAAACGTGTGGCTCTAGAGAATAATAGAAAACATGGTGCGAACAACATTAGAACCTATGCCAGGAAGTACAAAGAAGCGGTCGAAACAGCGCAAAAGCTTGAAGGCCGACTCGGTGGTGCAGGTGCAGCAAGAATCCCTGAAGGACACATGTTCCACTCAAGGGGTGAACAACTCGACCTCAACCCAGAACACTTCAACTCCAGCACAAGTGAAGCCACCACCAGTGGACGTGGAGAAGGCGATACAGAAGATCAATGAGGGCTTAATAAGTCGTCGTGTTATCTTTGAACCTAACCCTGGTCCACAAACAGAGTTCCTTGCTTCTAACGAACAAGAGGTTTTGTATGGTGGTTCTGCTGGTGGTGGTAAGTCCTACGCTATGATTGCTGATCCTGTTCGATACTTGAACAATCCAAGCTCTCGTAAACTCCTAGTTCGTAGAAGCACTGAAGAACTAAGAGAACTTATCTCAGTTAGTAAGCAGCTATACCCTGAAGCTATTCCAGGTATTAAGTTTATGGAGAGAGATAAGACATGGGTTGCACCATGTGGTGCTTCACTCTGGATGTCCTACCTTGACCGTGACGAAGACGTTATGAGATATCAAGGTCAGGCATTTAACTGGATTGGTTTTGACGAACTTACTCAGTGGGGTACACCATACGCTTGGAACTACATGCGTTCTCGTCTTAGAACTACATCAGCATCTGGTTTACCACTCTTCATGAGGGCAACTTCAAACCCTGGTGGTCCAGGACATAGTTGGGTAAAGAAAACATTCATTGATCCTGCTCCTTGGAACGAATCCTTCTGGGCAGTAGATGAAAATGGTGATACTATTAAGTGGCCTGTAGGACACTCTCGTGAGGGTGAACCACTATTTAAACGTAGATTTATTCCAGCAACTCTGTTCGACAACCCTTACCTTGCTGGTGATGGTATGTACGAAGCGAACCTACTCTCCCTGCCTGAACATCAAAGAAGGCAACTACTTGAGGGTGACTGGTCTATCTCTGAGGGTGCAGCCTTTACTGAGTTTAACCCTAGTGTTCACGTTATTGAACCATTCGACATCCCTGACGGGTGGGCAAGGTTCAGAGCATGTGACTACGGTTATGGTTCGTATACTGGTGTCGTTTGGTTTGCTGTATCTCCATCTGAACAGTTAATTGTTTATAGAGAGATGTACGTATCAAAGGTTACTGCTACTGACTTAGCAGACTTAATCCTTGAGGCTGAACGTGGTGAGAGTATCCGATATGGTGTACTTGACTCCTCATTGTGGCACAACAGGGGTGACTCAGGTCCCTCACTAGCAGAGCAGATGATTTTGAAAGGATGCCGCTGGCGTCCATCTGATAGGTCTAGAGGCTCACGTATAGCAGGTAAGAACGAAGTTCACAGACGACTACAAGTCGATGAGTTTACTGGACAAGCAAGACTAGTATTCTTTAACACGTGTAGGAATCTTATCACACAAATACCTTCTATCCCCTTAGACAAAAGAAACTCTGAAGACATCGACACTAATTCTGAGGATCACCTCTACGATGCTCTTCGATATGGCGTAATGACAAGACCAAGAAGCCACTTGTTTGACTACAATCCGAAAACACAAAAAACTGGTTTTCAAGCATCTGACCCAACCTTCGGTTATTAAGGACAACTAATGTCACAATTTGATACAAACCTAGACGAAAATATGTATATGGACGCAGCGGAGTCTTCGTTTGTAGAGGACCGTACAGATGGTTACGTAGACCCTAAGGTCGGTAATATCGTTCGATTAGTTGAAGATAAGTTCAGTAAGGCTGAGACAAGTAGACTTGCTGATGAGACACGTTGGCTTACATCCTACCGCAACTATCGTGGTCTTTACAGCAATGAAGTAAGCTTTACTGATACTGAGAAATCTAGAATCTTTGTAAAGGTTACTAAAACAAAAGTTCTAGCAGCCTACGGATCTATTGTTGATGTCTTGTTTGGTAACAACAGGTTCCCTATTAGTGTAGACCCAACTACACTTCCTGAGGGTGTAGCAGAATCTGTTCACTTTGAGAGTGACGACCAGCTTCGTAAGGCTCAAGAGGCTAATCCTACTCCTGAGATCTCTGAAGAAGAACGTATGCTAAGACCAGGGGAAACTCTTCCTGATCTCAAGAGCAGACTTGCTGGCCTATTTAAGAAACTTCAGCCTGTAAGCACTCTTATTAAAGAGGGTGAAGGAAACTCCCCCACTGCTATTACTTTCCATCCTGCTATGATTGCAGCAAAGAAGATGGAAAAGAAAATTCATGACCAGCTAGAAGAGTCTAATGCAAGTAAGCAGCTTCGTTCTGCTGCTTTTGAGTGTGCACTCTTTGGTACTGGTGTTATGAAGGGTCCATTTGCAGAAGATAAAGAGTATCCTCGTTGGGATGAAGAGGGTAACTACGATCCTATCATTAAGACTATTCCAAAGACTGCTTCTGTCTCTATCTGGAACTTCTATCCTGATCCAGATGCATCCAACATGGATGAAGCAGAGTATGTTATTGAACGCCACAAGATGTCACGGACTCAGATCCGTGCACTGAAGCGTAGACCATTCTTTAGATCTAAGTCAATTGATAAGGCTATTGAGCTTGGTGAGTCCTATACACGTGAGTGGTGGGAACAAGCTATGGGTGATGACCAACAACAGACTGAAGCAGACCGATTCGAAGTCCTAGAGTTCTGGGGTTATGTTGATGTTGAAGAACTCAAGGGTCACGAAGTAGAAATCCCCAAAGAGATGAAGAAGCTTGATCAGGTTTCAGTTAACATCTGGGTCTGTAATGGTGAAGTTCTCCGTCTTGTCATGAACCCATTTACACCACAGCTTCTTCCTTACTATGCAGTACCATATGAAGTTAACCCCTACTCCTTCTTTGGTGTTGGTATTGCTGAGAACATGGACGATACTCAGACCCTCATGAATGGTTTCATGCGGATGGCTGTTGATAACGCAGCACTGTCTGGTAATCTTCTTATCGAAGTAGACGAGACAAACCTCGTCCCTGGTCAAGACCTCACAGTGTATCCTGGAAAAGTATTCCGTAGGCAGGGTGGGGCTCCAGGTCAAGCTATCTTCGGGACTAAGTTCCCTAACGTATCTAATGAAAATATGCAGATGTTTGACAAGGCTCGTGTCCTTGCTGATGAGAGCACAGGCTTCCCATCCTTTGCTCATGGTCAGACTGGTGTGTCTGGTGTTGGTAGAACAGCGTCTGGTATCTCTATGCTTATGGGGGCAGCTAACGGGTCTATTCGTACTGTCGTCAAGAACGTGGATGACTACCTTCTTGGACCACTAGCTAAAGCATTCTTCCACTTCAACATGCAGTTTGACTACGACGAAGATATTAAGGGTGACCTAGACGTTAAGGCCCTTGGCACTGAAAGCCTCATGGCTAACGAAGTACGTAGCCAACGTCTTATGCAGCTTCTTGGTGTTGTACAGAACCCTGCCTTGGCCCCATTTGCTAAGATGGACTATATCATCCGTGAGATTGCTAAGTCCATGGACCTTGATCCTGATAAGGTTGTAAACTCTTTGTCTGATGCCGCCATTCAGGCTGAGATGCTTAAGAAGTTTAAGGCTGAAAACCCAGAACCTGCTCCACAACAGGGTCAGGTAGCTGGTACACCGCAGGGTCAGGTACCAGCTGGTGCTCAGGCTCAGGACGTAACTGGTGCTGGTGGTGGTACTATTGGCACTGGGATGGCCCCACAGCCTGGTGAACAAGGTTTCTCTGGTAACACTGGTGGTCAGGTACAGTAATGTCGGAATCTAAGATTAAGATGTTTGTAAACAACCCAGAACTTTGGGGTAGTTTTGTAGAAGAAGTAGATACACGTATTGCCTTCTGTCACAAACAACTAGAGCAGATGGATGACTCAACTTCTATCCACAGACTACAGGGTGAAGTTAGATCACTCCGTTCTTTGCGGATGCTAAGGGATAAAGTTAATGGCGGAAAGTAATATAACTGAAGAAGAGATGCGGAACTATGGCAGGGTTCCTGAACCAACTGACGCACCCCTTGTGCAAAGACAAGAGACATCTCCTGGTCAAGAAAGAACACGTGCTCTCAACGAAACCCTAGAGTACTATACGCCACCAGAACTTCGGAGTCGTGTAGAAGCTTTTAACGAGTACCTTAACCCTGTTACTGGTTTTGTTGAAGCAGGTGAGGACTCAAAGAGAGCATTTGATTCTGGACTGCCTGTTGCTGAAAGACTTAAGGCAGCTGGTTCTTCTCTTTTAAACACTGGTATGTCTGCTATTCCAATTGGACTTGCAGCAAAGAAGTTTCTAACACCAGCACAAGCAGTAGTAGATACACTTGCTGGTTTTGGTAATACATCCCCAGACGTACCAACTGGTATTACCGACGACTTAATGAAGACTGCTGGTGATGTCACTACCACTCCACGTGAGGCACCATCTCGTTCTTTGTTTAGAGAAGGTGACACAAGAAACGTAGCTGACTTTTACTCACCTGCTAGAGAATTACTTGATTACACACAGTATCCTAGTAAGGGTCTAAAAGGCTCAGAGGCAATTAAGCTTCTAAAAAATGCTCCAGATGTGCGTCAGTCAGAGATAGACCTTCTTGAGATTAACCCACAGACTCGGTACAACAGAGAAGAACTCCTTGACCTAGTAAATAACAACACGTATACTGTTACTGCAGAGAGACCTACTGAACTTGATTGGCAAGGTAATTACCAGCACTATGAGACACAGCGCCAAGAGCTTAAGCCCTCAGTTGAAGAGTTGGACTATCAAGAAACAATTCTGAGAGCACAAAGACCATCTACTAGTTTCAAGGCAGCAGAGGGTACCCACCATACAGGGGATACTATTGCCCACCTACGTACAAGTAGGCAACAAAATATGGACACAGGTGATAGGTTCTACCTTGTAGAGGAGATCCAGTCTGACCTAGTCTCTCGTGGTAGTAGCCCTGTTCGTGGTCCAATCTCGTATGATGAAGCTATCTCTGAAAATGCTGATAAGGCATTTAATCAATTAAAATCTGATCAAGGTTTTAAACCTGTCATTGAAGACAACAGAGAATTCTTAGAAGACTATTACAAAAATATGGTTGGAAAAGAACCACACTTCCCTGATAATAGAAGTAGGTTTAGCACTGATCCAGTTAAAAGTTTTGTTGAAAAGTATAATATTCAAAACGACATGGAGTCTGCTGGTAACTATCTTATTGATAAGGGTGTTAGACCGACTGTTGCTTTTGCCCTCATGAATCACATGAGAAATGATGCTCAACGTTTGTCTTTAAAGTCACCAGAGTCTCTTACAGAAGCTGTTGGTGGTGCTCCAATCAAGGACATCAACGAAGTAGTAAGGCTTGGTTTGCAGACTGCAATCTCAGATGCATTAGCTAACGGGGATACTAAGGTTGTTATCCCAAACCTTGATCGAATCGTTTCTGCTGGTAGAGCAAGACCTGGTACAAAAGACTATGAGAATATGACTGCCCCAGGCAGTTCATTCCACAGGATGTACGTTACTGGATTACAGAAAGCAATATCTGAACTACAGAAAGACCTTCCTGAATTAACAGTAGGTTCAATGGATGTGCCATACAACAGGTACCCTGACCTTCCTTCTGCTGCTACAGTACTAGACCTAAGTGCTTACAGCGACAAAAACCTAAACACCCTGCGTTTCGCTGAAGGTGGATTAGCAACGGAGAGACAAATGAATAGACTTATGGCAGACGGTGGTCTTAGTGACGACGGTATGAGTATGGACCCAGTAAGTGGTAATGAAGTACCGCCAGGGTCTATGGTAGAAGAGGTACGTGACGATATCCCAGCACAGCTTTCTGGTGGTGAGTACGTAGTACCAGCTGATGTAGTTCGTTACTATGGTGTTAGATTCTTTGAGGATCTTCGTGGTGAGGCCAAGGGTGGTCTTAATCAAATGGAACAGGAAGGTCGTATTGGTGGTGAACCTATGCCACAGGATGTTGCTGGTGGTGCTGGTGGTGCTAGTCTTTCTGAGGAAGACATGGCTATGCTACAGGCTATTGCTTCTCAACAGGGTGGTGCAGTTGGTATGGCTGAGGGTGGCATGGCTCAACAGAATACTATGATGGGTGGTGATCAACTCATTGATAACATCATTAATGTTGCCAAGTCAGACCCCACCTTGATGAGTAAGCTTAACTCTAAGGGTGTAATGCTTGCTGAGGGTGGACTGCTTACTGGTTATGCTGAGGGTGGTTTCACACCTTCATTTGATCCTAGTGACTGGACCACTGTTGGTGGTTCGTACTTTGATAATACTGGTCAGACAGGGTCAATTGAAAACAGAACGTACCGTGGTCCCAACGGTGAGACCATTACTGTTCGTTTCCAGAATGGTGTAGCAATGGACCCAATCCCACAGGGTTACATCCTTTCAAGTGAGTACAATGCACCAGCAGGTCTTGGTGGTGGTCTTGGTGGTACTGGTGACTACACTGCTCCATCAAGAAACGATTCTGACTCAACTACTCGTGACACAATTGGTTCTCCTTCTGCACCTACAGTTAAATCTGAACCAGACGATCCGTCAAAGTATCGTGGTGTAGACTTCAATGACCCATTCGGTGCAGCACAGGAAGCCATCGCAGCCTCACAAGGTAACTTTACTGGTCGTCTTGCATCTGCAGTAGCTGGCTCTATCAACCCTGCACTTGGTGCTGCTGTGAAGCAGGGTATTGTTATGAATGGTTTGGCAAATGCTAGAGCAAACCTTGAGGTTGCTA
>Ga0075468_10000771_pt1 | contig 13051 bp, 11 predicted proteins | sample DEB08_DNA_12_FD_77578 | JGI IMG/M metagenome (GOLD analysis project Ga0075468, IMG submission 77578) | Aqueous microbial communities from the Delaware River and Bay under freshwater to marine salinity gradient to study organic matter... | ecosystem: Environmental > Aquatic > Marine > Coastal ...
GATCAGAAAGGGGAGCATTCGGCTGTACAAACCATCGTCTTTTACCAATATAATGGTCTTCATTATTTTAATCTAGCAACACGACCCGTAAACTCCGATTAGTCTGAGCCATGCAAGAAATTCCCAAGAAAAACTTCCCCATTGACTGTCAAGCACTACATAGCGAAATAATAGACTTGGATACCGGCACCGTATGGCAATCTCACCTACCTATGTCCCGGGACATCTACGACAACCTAGAACTACCGCCCGCATTACGCAAAGTTGGCATAGGCCGAGGCGTTATGGATGAGCATTACTTCCGGCGCTCGCCCCAGGCATCAGTTGACGGCCCAGTCACTGCGAAAGTCATAGCGGGCCATGCGTTTTTTCATTGCGCTAACCCACCAACTGACGGGGCCGAAATGCCTATCCCGGGTGGCCCCGCCCTGCTACGAGTAGACAAACACCATTCGCTCGTTTTCCACGCTGGAAGTGAACTGCAACTCGTCATCACGGAGCCGGGCAAAACATTTATCCAAGTTATCGCGGCCACACCAAGTGGCGGAGGTATTATGCAAAAAGGTTCGACAGACCATGTTGTATCGTTGCCCGATGGTTGGCAGGCAAGCAGCCAGACCGTTAGCACAACTACGGTGATTCACTTACCAAACCCAACACAGGCGTGGTTCTTTGCTGACGGCGCCAGCTTCCAAGGTCCAATAGATATTCCTGCGTAGCTTACAAGACTGGGCAAGACTGGATTAGCGATCACACCAACCCGCGCTCACCAATACCCACAGGCGCGCTAACACCACCTGCACGCGCCTTACCCACCACCTCTCTTAAGGTGTAGGCCGCATTTAGCTCCGCTTCCGATGAGTTCGGACCTAACTCGCCAACACGATGATACTTGCCTTGGTCATCGGCCAAACGAAAATCTACAGTGGCACCCGCCGCCTCACCGGGTAGACCTCTAGCGCCAAAACCATGACCCTCATTAGTTTGCGTGCCAGTGGTGGCTTGATAACCCATTCTGTGCAGTAGTTTCTCACTTGCCCGCTGCAATACTTCAGGGCGCACGGAGAGCATCCAATTCTCTTGCTGGCGCAGCCACGGCTGCTGCATACCATTAAGCATAACAATACGCGGATTATCAGTATGGTTAATGCCGGTACCGTGCAGTAACCGACCATCAGTGATGACCATGGTACCCGCCTTAGCGTCTAGATTAATTGCCGGCGGCAACTTACCAACGGGTTTACCCTGGCGAACCGCCTCGGATAAAACCAAATGACTGCCAGGAATGATCAGTGTCCCCCCTGTAGTTTCATCTACATCAGTAATGGCGGTTAAAATGTTAATGGTCATTGGGCTGCGAGAGTCCAGCGCATTACCTTGGTCTTGGTGCAGCGCTTGCGGCACGCCGCCTTTGAGCGAAATCGCTGCAATCAATGATGTGCAAACCCAACCGGGTCCCAGGGCTTCAGTAACCAGTTGCTCAACTAATGGGCCACCTTGGGCGATACTTGGATGCTGCTCAACAAATAGCTCAAAGCAGCGACCCTTGTTCACACAACAGTTAATGTTTTGACCACTGGGCGTTCGCTGCGCTATGCCCGCCAGCCTTTCGCCTTCGGCTTGATCCAGTACACGCTGCCGAATAGTCGCCACCTGCTCTGCTGACATGCCATCTTCCACTTTGCAGTAGCCCCAGCGCAGCATGTCGCTGCGCAGCCGCGCTATGTCTTTACTGGGCTTAGGCAAATCTTCTTCGCGCCAGTAGTCATGCTTCGAGCCGATGGTGGTGTCGTAGTAAGCGCCAGGCTTGAACGCCCAATTACCCCAATCTTTGCGACTCTTCGGCGTTACAAAGTAAATTTCCGGATTATTTTTCAGCACCGAGGCCATAGGCTCTTTGGAGCTGACCTCAGCGCGGTACATATGCTGATCACTTGCCGATTGCTCAGCAATAAAACTTGGCTCGAATTCTTTTGGAATATTACTCATTTCGCTCTCCTCTCTTTCCCAGCGCTCTTAAACTATAGCTGCGCACTGAGCAATTCAATAGTCCATTTAGACAGGAGTTAGTCGAATGTCTTGAGTTTTACATTACCGGCAGTGACCGGAGGCGTACGCTAATCTAGGCCAAGTTTGAAGTCTAAAACTTTACCGTTGGAAGAGTAGTATTATCGACAGGTTACTCAGCAATAAGGCCCTAACATGCTCACCAAAACACGACAAAATTTGATTGCGCAAATTCGCGGTTACTTGGCAAATGGGACTACCGCCATGTCGGATGCGGTGTTTACCAACCCCGTTGCGGCCTACGCCAGCTCAGCTCGGCTGCAATTAGAAAAGCAGACACTTTTCCGCGACTACCCAATATTAATGGCCATGTCATGCCAGTTGGCGAACCCCGGAGATTACTTAACTGAAGACTTTAGCGGCACACCCCTGTTGCTGGTGCGCCAAAAAAATGGTGATTTGTCTGGTTTCATTAACGCCTGCGCCCACCGGGGCGCGCCAGTGGCTCAAGGTACCGGCACCCGTGGTTCAGGCTTCACCTGCCCCTACCACGCATGGGGCTACGAACTGAATGGCCGTTTGCGCAACATTCCAGGAGAAGAGGGTTTTAACAGCATTGACCGCAACGATTACGGTTTAAAGCCAATTCCAGTTATTGAAAAATATGGCATGGTCTGGGCGATCCCTAACCCAGCAAAAAACGCTGCGCCTGTAGACATAGACATAGACATAGACACCTACTTAGGTGACTTAGCCCCTGAATACGCAAGCTATGAATTTTCTGGCTACCACCACTTCGCAACGCAAATACTAGAGCCGAAGATCAATTGGAAAATGGGCGTAGATGGATTCTTGGAGAGCTATCACTTGAGTGTGCTGCACCCCAAGACTGTGTCGCCCCTTTACTTCTCCAATCGCAGTACTGCCGACGGTTTTGGCCTGAATCATCGCATGGTCGCGGTGCGCAAATCTTTTGCTAAGGCCAACGACGATGCAGAGCTAGAAAGAGATTTTTTGTTGCACACCAATATTCTCTACACGCTTTTCCCTAACACAATGTTTGTCTATCAAAGGGACCACCTAGAAATTTGGCGCATGTTTCCAGATGGCGATGAACCCAGTCGCAGCAAAATGGTGTTGTCTATGTACACACCAGAACCCGTCACTAGCGAAAGTGCGCAACGCCACTGGGAAAACAATTTACGCTTGGCACTAGACACGGTTGAGGCAGAAGACCTAATGCTGGGAGAAAAAATTCAGCGGGGATATCAAAGCGGCGCGCAGGCATTTGTTACCTATGGGCGCAACGAACCTGCGCTGGCCCATTTTCACGCAAGCTTGGACAAAGCTTTAAGTGTTAAAGACAAGATTGAGATCAAGCAAGGCTAAACCATCACCAAGCGCGGCATCAATGCCAGGCCTCTGTTTTTCGAGGACAAGATTGCGATGGCAAAAATTTGTCTGAATACGCAGCCCACATTGCGTATATTGCCGCAGCAACGAGCATCCCTGTTTGATTAATCAACGGAGCAGTACAAATGGGACGACTACAAAGAGACTATGCAGGCGCTGTTGCGCCGGTCTCTACATTCCTACACGTACTGTATCGCCACGGACTAACCATGGGCCTCTTTGCCTGCTCAACAGCGTGGCTCCTTTCAACTCCCGCCGTTTTCCGGGACGCAACCGCTGACTTTCTGGCCAACCCGGCACAATACGCCATAGCTTTATTGGCAATTCTTGGCTTTTTCTACGTGGTTCTGAAGCGCAGAGGATTAACGTTAAATTCAATCCAGGGTTTTTGGATTGCCTACCTTCTCTACATATCTATTGTAGAAGAACTGGCGTTCCGTCTTTTTCTGCCTCTTATACTAGAACCGTCCACAGGCCTTATTGCAGCCGTTGTACTGAGCAATGTGCTCTTCGCTGGACTGCACTACTTTACGCTGCGCTGGAAATGGCAAAACTGCTTGTTTGCCTGTTTAGGCGGCATAGGTTTAAGTCGACTGCTGGATAATTCGGGAGACTTAGCACTGGTCATATTGGTGCACTTTGTCGCCACATTTCTGAACACCCCGTCCCAGCCGCGCGCGGTGAGGAACGAGACCTAATACCCCAGCAACCATCCGCAACAACCATCTGCAACAACCATCCTCAACAACCATCCTCAACAACAAAGGCGCACCCAAAATCCACTAAGCGATCGCCTAACTTTTGCCTGAAAGCCCAGCCCCAACTTAATCTTATAGTCTTACGCGCATAGGCAATACCACGGCTCTATTTATGCTCAATTTTATGCTCTATCGTTCTATCAATATACGCACAACCTACAGTGACTTTCATATTTAAAGTCATTACTATGCTTTTTAACATAACTATAAGAACTTGAATATGGATCCACGCACTCAACACCTGCTTACCGCCCCGCCCCTTCCTTTACTGGCACGCATGGCTACGCCCAGTACGCTGGCGTTTCTGATCCAAGGCGTGGTGAGTCTGGCCGAGGTCTGGTTTATTGGTCAGCTAGGTTCCATTTCATTAGCGGCCATTGCCTTAGCATTTCCACTGCTGATGCTGACGCAGACTCTTTCTGGTGGCGCCATGGGTGGTGCGGTGGCATCAGCTATTGCTAGGGCGCTGGGCGCAGGCGACGTGGCTCGGGCAGAGACCTTGGTTTGGCACGCGCTGGCTATGGGCGTTATGGGTGCCTTGGCTTTATTTATCATTTTTCTCTTTGGCGGCGAAGCATTCATCGTGCTGCTGGGCGGCCGTGGCGAAGTGTTAGAACAATCCTATACCTATGCGTTGGTCCTGCTCTCGGGCGGTGTATTTGTGTGGATGCTGGGCATCACCAGCGCCATATTCCGCGGCATGGGTAACATGCAGTATCCTGCATTGGCAATGATGCTCGGCTCAATCATACAAGTCCCCCTCTCCGGCTGCCTGATTCTGGGCCTCTACGGATTTCCTCAATTGGGCATCGTTGGCGCAGCTGTATCTGCCATAACATCCGGGTTGTTGGTAAGCCTAGTGATGTTGCGCCACCTTGCCACCAGCGACGGCATTGTCAAATTGCGTCTATCTGCGCTGTCCTTCGCCAAAACTCATTTCGACGATATTTTGCAGGTAGCACTGCCCGCATCATTGTCACCCATTTTGACCATTGCCACGGTACTTATGCTCACCGCATTCGTTGGTCGTTTTGGCGAGGCAGCATTGGCGGGCTATGGTATTGGCTCACGCATCGAGTTTTTGATTATTCCCTTAGTGTTTGGTCTTGGTTCATCAATGACCTCATTGGTTGGCATGGGTATAGGTGCAGGCGACATCGACCGCGCTGAGCGGGTAGGTTGGATTGGTGGCCTGAGCGCTGGGATCATTGCAGGGGCGCTAGGCATAGTGCTGGCCATTTTTCCCGACGGTTGGATAGCGTTGTTTACCCTAGACCCACTGGTGCATGCTTCAGCCAAAGACTTTATTCAAATTGCCGGACCCTGCTTTTTCTTCCAAGGTTTAGGCTTGTCTTTGTACTTCGCCTCCCAAGGCGCCAACGCAATGCTATGGCCAGTGTTAGCAACCATTTTGCGGGTTGCGGTGGCGGGTTGTGTTTCTTTCTCATTAGGGTTTATCTTTGATATTGGTCTAGTGGGCATCTATTACGGCGCGGCACTGGGCATGATTAGTTATGCAATTATCATTGCCGCCGCGCTGAAACTTGGCGCATGGCGACCCTCTGCAAAGTGACTGGGTAAGTTATGGAAAAGCACACAGACAGCACCTCTAAAAGGGAATCTGAGAAGGCATCTAGAAAGGCATCTAGAGAGGCATCGAAGAAAACCTCGACACGACCTTCAAGCCCAACTCCACAAAAAGGTTCAAAACAGGTCTCAAAAACAGCTCAAGCTGCGCCGCGCATCAAGCGCTCGGACTGCGGTATTGCAAGCGCCTTGGATCTGATCGGCGACAAGTGGACGTTGTTGATTATGCGCGACGCGCTGTTTTTTGACTGCCGAACTTTTGCCGACTTTTCCGACCGACCAGAGCGCATTCCCACCAATTTGCTATCCGAACGGCTTAAGCGACTGGTGACTTTTGGCGCATTAGAAAAAGTTGCCTACCAAAGCAGGCCCCAGCGATTTGAATATGTGCCGACAAAACTGGGCAACGAAATGAAACCTCTGCTGAAAGAACTCCGCGCTTTTGGGGATGCCAATCTGTAGCACAAAAGCAGACGTTACAATCTGCAAATAGCCGCCTCTGCATCTACGCCAAAACTCATATAAGTAATGTAAGAAACGCATACTTGGTGAATGGCCGTGAGAAAATCTGCGCAAAAAAAAGGCCACATATAAAGTATGTGGCCCCTTATCTTCACCCTTGGGTGTTTGCTATTGAAGCAAAAGGCGCTATCGCGCCATATTGATCATCTTCAGCTGAGTAAACTCTTTCAGGCCTTCCATACCCAACTCATTACCTAAGCCAGACTGCTTGGAACCACCAAAAGGTATACCCGGATCTAGTTCAGCATGCTTGTTGATCCATACGGTACCGGTATTCATTTGATTAGCTACGTCATACGCACGATCAAGGTCACTAGACCAAACCGAACCACCCAAGCCGTAGTCTGAGTTATTAGCACGGGCGATAGCATCGCTTTCGTCGCTGAAACGAATAACCGGTAGCACAGGGCCAAACTGCTCTTCGTCAACAATACGACTGCCTTCAGTAACATCGCGCACAATTGTAGGACGAATAAAGTAACCAGACTGATCAGGCACTTCGCCGCCGGCAACAATATTGCCATCCTGACGTGCTGACTCAATGAGCTCTTTCACTTTTTCATACTGCATTTTGTTTTGCAGCGGTCCAAGTTTGGTGCCCTGCTCAAGGCCGTCACCAATAATGGTGTCGTTAGCAATGCTTGCCAGTTCATCAACCACTTCGTCGTAAATTGAGTCGTGAACATACAGACGTTTCATAGCAATACATACCTGCCCGCTGTTTTGGAACGCGCTATCAAACAACTGCTGCGCCACTTTCTTAGGCTCTACGTCGTCTAAAACGATACCTGCATCGTTGCCGCCTAGCTCAAGGGTAATGCGCTTAATTAAGCCCGCAGCACCGGCCATAACCTTGGCGCCTGTTGCGGTAGAACCCGTGAAGGAAATTTTGTTCACGTCTGGATGAGCCGTTAATGGCGCGCCCAGATCGTTGGCATCAGTGACAATATTCAAAACGCCTGCAGGCACAATGTCTTTAATCAACTGACCCAAACGCAGGGAGGTTAGAGGCGTGGTAGGCGACGGCTTCAGTACAACGGTATTACCCGCGATCAATGCAGGCGGCACTTTGAACGCCATCAAAATCATGGGGAAGTTCCACGGCACAATGGCGCCAATAACACCCAGTGGCTTACGGTGCGCTTCAACCTTACGGTTTTCACTGTCTTCAAGCACTTCAATCGGCAAATCTAGCGCGGTGAAATAGCGGAAGAACGCAGCGGTGCCATAAACTTCACCGGTCGCATCAGCCAGCGGCTTGCCTTGTTCCTGGGTCAACAGCTGAGCCAGCTCAGCACCATTGGCTTCAATAACATCGGCAATTTGCGAAATAACCGCTTTACGCTCATCGATGGTGGTTTTACTCCAACTCTCGAACGCAGCTTTAGCAGCGGCAACCGCCTCATTCAGCTGGCCTTCGTCTGCACGTGGGCAATCAGCCAAGGTCTCTTCAGTGGCAGGATTCACCACGGCCATTGTTGTTGCACCGTCGACCATTTGGCCGTTAATCAATAATTGATAGTCACTCAAAGCACTCTCCCCAAAATTATTTTAATAGACGTTTATCCGCTTGGCCCAAGCCGGCACGGTAAATCGTGACCATTGAATAAACCACGTTTTACACCTTGGGGCAATCTGCAAAACTTAGATAGCACCTGCCTCAAGAACGGCCAGTAAGTGCTTGCCAAGCACTGCTATCACGCAATAGCACGGAGCAACTGCGCCGGCACTTCGTGCTAGGCTCATATCTGCACAATTGAGTACTACTCAGTAAAGAACAAAGGGAGGACTAAGTTGAAAATTATCAAGTGGTCGCTGGGCATGCTTGGCGTACTCATCGCCTTAGCTGGCGTTTTTCTATTCAAGGGCGACCTACCCGCAGCAGTAGTGGACGCCAAATACACCAATGCACACTCTCAATTTCTGACCATGGATAATGGCAGCCGCGTACATTATCGCGACCAAGGCAATAGAGACGGCTTACCCGTTGTGCTGATACATGGGGCTATGGCATCTCTGCACACTTGGGAGCCATGGGTGGCTATCCTCGGCCAACAATACAGGGTGATCACCCTAGACCTGCCCGCCCACGGACTCACCGGAACCGTACCAAGCGCAGAGTATGGTATTGATGCCTTCACCCAAACCATCCACGCGGTGACCAACAACCTGGGGTTAGAGCAATTTGTACTGGGCGGCAATTCAATGGGCGGCGGCGCAACATGGCAATATACCCTAGCCCACCCAGAGCGCGTATTAGCCATGGTGCTGGTGGACTCGGTTCCTCCGGGCAACTGGCAGCGGCCCAGTGAGGAAGAAAGCGAAGGCAGTGGAGGCGGTGAAAAAGACAAGAAACCCTCAGTAGCCGGCTTTAGCCTACTGCGCCAAGACTGGTTCCGCGCTATGGCCCGCTATTTCGACCCCAAACTCCTCATCGGCCAAGGCCTGCGCGCAGCGTACAACGACTCACCGGTAGTGGACGAAAAACTCATCGACCGCTACTACGAACTGATGATGCGCCAAGGCACCCGTGGCGCGATACTCAGCCGCACCCGCTCATACGGTGACGCGGCATCCCAAACACCCGATCTAAGCGCTCTCACCCAACCCACCCTGGTTATGTGGGGTGCACAAGATGCAGTGATACCGGTATCCGTAGTACCGCTGTTTGAGCAAAGATTGCCCAACACCACCACGGTGATTTATGAGGATTTGGGGCATATACCGATGGAGGAAGATCCAGCACGTACGGCTAGAGATGTGCTGGCGTTTTTGGAGGGGGTGGAAGCTCTGGAGTAAGCGACGTCTATGCGGGTAGGCGTAAAAAGCGAGAAGGAAAAAAGCCTACTTGAGCGCTGCAAAAGCAACCCTCCTGCCTTCCGCCCCGCGCGCTCTAGTCGTTGATTGCGCCGTAAATAATGTTCTTCAACTGGCCTCTGAAGTTAAAGGTCCCCGACGGCATAAGTTGAGTCATAAATACAACGTAGAGGTCTTCTACTGGGTCCACCCAAAATATGGTGGAGGCTGCGCCGCCCCAGTAATAATCCCCGGCGCCAATGGTGCCTGAAGACACTTCATCTAATGTACTGGCAAACCCCAACCCAAAGCCTACGCCGTCATGGGCGGTTTCTGAAAACGAGCCTATTGCGGCTTGGCCTAAGTCTCGGCCCTCAGTGATGTGATTTTTGGTCATCAATGCCAGCGTTCTGCTACCAATAATCTCTTTGCCGTTATAGCTACCCTTCTGCCTGAGCATTTCGCAAAACTTTGCGTAATCTTGCGTGGTGCTGACTAAGCCGCCGCCCCCTGAGGGAAAGCTGGGTGCTTTGCCGTATTTGCTGGTTTGTGGGTCATCCAACAGCTTTAACGACTTGTCTCTCCCGCGGCCGTAGTTAGCGGCAAACCGGTCGAGCTTGTCTTCTGGTACCCAGAATGCGGTGTCTTGCATATCTAGCGGATCGAAGATGCGCTCTTTGAGAAAGTCTTCAAATTTCTGGCCAGAGATAAATTCTACCAAGCAACCGCATACATCTGTCGCCAATGAATACAGCCACTGTGAACCGGGGTCATAGCGCAGTGGTACTTGGGAGAGTTTTTCCGCAAAGCTGCTAACGGTTTCTCCCTCGCCTCGGTTGACCCCGAGCTTTTGATAAACTTCGTCTACTGGCTGGGAGTCGCCAGGCAGCAATCCGCCATAGGACAACCCCGATGTATGAGACAGCACATGACGCATGGTCATAACTGTTTGCGGTGCGCGGGTTTGCATAGTGTCCCCACGCCCTGCTACCCACACTTGCTGCCCTTTCCACGACGGTATAAATCGAGACACGGGATCGTTGAGCTGAAATTTACCTTCCTCGAACAGCATCATTAACGCGATTGAGGTAATGGGTTTGCTCATGGAGTAGATACGATAAATGGTGTCGTCCCGAACAGGCTTGCTGCGCTCTCGGTCCATGTCGCCAAAGGATTTAAAATACGCGGGAATACCGCGCCTTGAGACCATGACCTGGCAGCCGGTGATTTTGCCAGCATCCAAATAATTTTCGTTTAAATGCTGTTCTATACGCTCTAGCTTCTTGGCGGAAAAACCTGCCGCCGTCGGATTCAAATCCATCATTATCCCCTTCTATGCTTGCAGCTGAGTTTTGCTCTAGAACTCAGCTGCCGCATCAATCGTCTAATATACTGACTAGCGCTTTAAGGTTTCTAAATCAAAAACCGCCAGTAGGTCTGTTGCCTTCTTGGCATCCTCTATTGAGAGGTCATTCATACCACTTAACACTTCTGATAAGCCCATTTTTCCGCCTAACAATTTGGCCCAAGCGGCTTTGGTCATAGACAGTTTTAAATCGCATTGGTCAAAGTCCACTACCGCTGCCACCTGATTACGGATCATCAGTCCCGCAGAGCCGCCATCGTCAAATTTAAATCCAATGCTGCCCTGTACTGACTCAGCTAATAGTGGATCAAGCAAAACCCGCAAAATGGGTACCCAGCGATCTGCTGGCCCAGCAAGCACTTCTTGCTCGCGGAAGCGGTGTATCTTGAAACGGGAGAGATCAATGCTGCCATCTAACTCTAGTGCCTGGGTTAAACACCAGTTACGAATGTTTGCAGCGCTTGAGCAATAGGCCACTGCGCGCAGGGCCGAAGCCAGACGTAATTTGTCTTCGGTGGCATCAATTGGGTCTTGGTGGAACACTAGGTAGCTACCCACTTCCAAAGCCCAACGGTAGTCTTCTTCCTTTAAGGCGGTGTCGAATAAAGCGCGTGCTGCCTCTCTGCCGCCGAATGCGGCAATCATTTTGCCCGCTCGTTCAGGCTGGGGGGTTGGAAACAGTTTACTGGGGTCTTCGTCAAACCAGCCGAATAAACCGGTGTACACCTGCCTAACGTGGTGCTCAACAACGCCGTAAAGCTGCTGGGTTCTAAAGTCGTCTTCATGATTCAGCGGCAATTTTATCCGCTCAATGGCTTGGTCTATGGTCAGGCCTTGATTGGCCGCGCGCACCGTTTGGTCCCAAATAAACTGAATGGAATCTCGGTAGCGCAGGATGGACGCCTTGACCTCAATACGCCCTGACATTGGCGGCCCGTGGGCACCGATTTGGTGCTCTACATTGAGTTCTGCCAATGCATCTAGTCCTTGCAGTAGTACTCGAGGGTCGCGGTACTCTTCGCCGCGAATGGCAAAAATATTAAACAGCGTGGGCCAAAATATATTGTTTACCGCCAAGTCTAGCTGGGGAAAACAGATGTTCACCGAGTCTGTGGCATCCGACGGTGCGGGATAAAAAATCACATCAAGACCCGCAATGGTGACCTGATTTTGCTCGGTAAAGGTATGGGTGGCTGGCATGTGGCCCGGTGTATAGGGCGCGTGGGAGGGGTTGCGGTAAAAGCGCCCCAGCCCGATATTCACAATGGCATCTGGACCAGATTGCGGCAGCATCATGGCGAATTGGTGCACCATGCCTCTTGAACCTCTGGGGCCTACCTCACCGCCAAAGCGGGTGAGATTTGCGGCAATGCCGTCATGTCCGTAGATCGGGAAATTGGCATCCCCACGGTCTTCGACAATGGCCGTTGTGCCGGCCACGTAATGAAAATGTGTGTAAATACAGGCAACTATGGGCGCGTCAGTTTGTTCGCGAAGCTTGGCAATGGCGTCGCGCATCTCTTCCTGACACTCGCCGGTATCAATGGCAATGATGCCCTCTGGGCCTTGAATAAACGTTTGGTTAGATAGGCCGTTGCCGACATAACACCAAGCGCTGTCGCCTATTTTGTAAAAGGTTTCTTTTAAACGTTCTGAATGCGCTAGATGCTGTGGGTGGGCAGTCTGCCCCTCCGCACCAGTGGCGACTTCCCCTACTCTGAACGGCTGTGTTGAACGACTCATAGCAACATACTCCCAAAATTTTCAACACCTTAACCCAGTTGCTCGCCGTGAAAAAGCGCAGACGGCGGCCTGATAGAGGCAAGGCAAGGGCGAGATATTTGGCCTGCAGCACACGGGCTTCGAGACGATCCAAAAACAGCTGCAATTATCGCCTACGGCACAAGCCATAGTTGACGACCCTTCTAGCGTTCCAGCGGACGTGTTGATTGCAGGCGTGGCGGAAGGAGAGCGGCATAATGTTGGCCTTAATCAAGCGGACAACGTAAGTAAAAACGGATGGAGTACTGGTCGCAGCGCCACTGGTTTTGGTGCAGATATAGTGCGCCGAGCAGCAGGTGCCAAATTTGGCCTGGGTGGTCACCAAGCCATAGAAAACAGATCTTATGTGGCGCAGCATGACTCTGAGCAAGAAAAACTCGACGGCACTCGCCCACTGCAACTCAGATTTGCAGCAAACGACATGCCACCATGCAGCGCCTTTTGGTCGTTAACGGCTTACGGCAGTGACATGTATTTGGTAGAAAACGAAATAGATCGCTGGTCTATTAGCGACCGCACACCGGGACTTGTTTATGACGCTGACGGCAGCCTAACTCTTACCTTGAGTGCAGAGCGGCCTTTGGAGATTGCTAATTGGCTGCCAGTACCCAGCGGACCTTATTTACTGGGTATGCGCGTTTATGAGGGACACGAAGAGGTGATCAGCTGCGATTGGTTCCCGCCTCAACTGAGCAGAACGGCAAGCTGACGGACTGAAAACCAGCGCAGGTACTATTTGCATAACGACAAAGCGAATGGTCCTAGGCTATCTGCGTGCTTGTAGCCAATCTATCTCGAAGTTGAAGTCTCCGTCACGGCC
>Ga0075468_10000774_pt1 | contig 13015 bp, 12 predicted proteins | sample DEB08_DNA_12_FD_77578 | JGI IMG/M metagenome (GOLD analysis project Ga0075468, IMG submission 77578) | Aqueous microbial communities from the Delaware River and Bay under freshwater to marine salinity gradient to study organic matter... | ecosystem: Environmental > Aquatic > Marine > Coastal ...
AGCAGCGACCTCTATCCAAGAAATGACGTTGAGTTTTATTCCCAAATTGGTGGTCATGACGTTGGCAATTATTATCTTTGGTGAATGGCAAATTGCTGTTTTAGCAGACTACTTTGAAACAATATTTGAACGCGTAAGAACGATTACGTTGTAGCCGCAAATGAATATCCTGCTTCCAGAAATCGTTAACCTACTGCAAAACTTCATGTGGCCATTTGTCCGCGTGTCTGTAGTAATGATTGCTGCGCCATTATTTGGCCTAGAAGCGATTAATCTTCGTATACGCATAGCCATCGGCTTTGTACTCACATGGATGATCTTCCCTCTTGTAGAAGTACCAGCAATTGATCCGCTGAGCATTTTTGCTGTGCAACTCATGATCAACGAGATCCTCGTTGGCATAATGATGGGCCTCACACTACAGATTGTGATAGCCGCCATTGTAACCAGCGGCCAAGTGGTCTCCTCCAGTATGGGTTTGGGTATGGCGAATATGGTAGACCCCAACTTAGGTAACGTGCCCACACTGTCGCAGTTCTTTTTGGTGATCAGCATGTTGTTGTTTTTGGGACTAGGTGGTCACCTGGTCATTATCAGTATCCTAGTACAAAGCTTCACGTCGTTGCCGATTGGTGAAGGCTTGGCAAACACCAATGCCGTTCAGGGTTTTTTGGTTTGGTCGTCCACAATCTTTATTGGCGCGCTGACTTTGGTTTTACCCATTGTTTTGGGCCTACTGATGGTTAACGTTTGTCTTGGTGTAATCTCAAGAGCCTCGCCCAGTTTGAACGTGTTTGCTGTGGGTTTCCCCGCTTTGATACCTCTTGGTTTTGGCATGGTGATTATCACCATGGGATTTATTACTTCTAGAATGGAAAGCCTCTGGTTTGCTGGCTTTCAGGTTCTTAACGAAAACTTGTTGGGATTGTAATGGCTGAAGAATCCTCACAAGACGATAAAACAGAAGAACCGACCGCGCGAAAACTAGAAAAAGCGCGTGAAGACGGACAAGTTTTACGCTCTCAAGATATGACAATTGCAGCTGTGACCATTTCTGTAATTTCCTCAATGTATGTTGGCGGCTTTTGGTTAGGGCCAAAGTTTGTCGCAATATTTGCAGACGCCTTAACGATTCCTGCAAATTTTGCTTTTGAAGAAGAGTTGGCGGTCGGACGGTTTGGTCGTTTAACCGCAGATAGTTTTTACGTCATGTTTCCGGTGTTTGGTGTGGCCGTTGCTATGGCAATCGCCTCAGCTACCGCGTTAGGCGGTTTTGTGGTTTCCGGTAAGGCCATCATGCCCAAGGCGAGCAAGTTAAATCCCCTGAAAGGCATGGCGAGAATTTTTGGTACCAAAGCCCTGGTAGAGCTGGGTAAGGCGCTGTTGAAGTTTTCAATGGTGGCAGGTATCGGCGGCACCTACCTCTACTACAACTTTGATCAAGTATTGATGATTGGCCAGAGTCCGATCATGAGCGCCATCGTAGAAAGCATAGAGTTTGTCTTATTTGGTGGACTCATAGCCTCGTTAGCCTTACTTGTGATTGCGGCAGTAGATGTGCCGTATCAAACCTATGAGTTTTTCAAGAAGCTCAAGATGACCAAGCAAGAAATAAAAGATGAGATGAAAGAGGTTGAAGGTCAGCCTGAAGTAAAACAAAAGATTCGGCAAAAGCAGCAGGAAATGGCCCAAGGCAGAATGCTGGACGATGTGCCAAAAGCGGACGTGATTGTCACTAACCCGCAACACTTCTCCGTGGCATTGGTCTACGAAATTGACCAAGAAGAGGCGCCTAAGGTGTTGGCCAAAGGCACCAACATGATGGCTAAGCGCATCAGAGAAGTTGCCACAGAAAATAATGTTGAAATATTTGAAGCGCCGCTGTTAGCCCGTGCACTGTATTTCACCACTGAAATAGGTATGCCCATACCTCCTGGCTTGTTCCACGCGGTGGCTCAGGTCATTGCGTATGTGTACAGCCTCAATTCTGTTACCCCAGGTGGTGCAGCAATGAACAAGCCTAGACCGAAAGTGCCAGACGAGTTGGTATTTGACGAACATGGACGTCGTAACGTTGATTAAGAAAGATAGGACAAACAAGATGATTCCTTTAAAAGAAGAACCCACATTGGCTGAAGCACTGTGCTTTAGCCCAGAAGACAGCGACGCGGTAGATACTTGTCGACGCGCTCTGACCCATGCTGGATCAGTTGTTATCACAGCAGCAGGTAATGAGAGTCTGTTGGCCCATTACACTCGAGTATTGCTCAGTCAAATGCCTGGGCAAAATGCATCAGGCCAAAGCAAGTGCTCTGTCCGCAGAATGCCAAGAGATAAAGATGCGCTGCTCGCGGCGTTGAACAGATTACTCGCCGAGTTAGATTTTGAAAGTGTTGGTGGAAAGCAAAAAGTGCCAACATCTGAGATCTGGTTGTATGAGCTGCCGGGGCCGAGTGATTCTGAACTGATTGTCACTACGGCAAAAATGATTCGTCAGTTTAAGGCTGCGGGTGTTTCAATTATTGTAAATTCTCGTCAAGCACGCCCAGGGTCTGAGCTTTTGAGTAAGTTGTCGCAACGAGTTAGGGGCACTTTGGTGGAATTTGCCTTGCCAGATAAAGAATCTTGCATTGCCCTTGCCGAAAAAGTGGCTGGTACCAGTGACGCTCTGCAGGTTAACGGTCTGATTAAAGACCTCGGCTATACCATCCAAAAGACTCAGCCGGCTACCTTGGCTGCATTCCCGCAAGACCTCAATGATGGATTGTCTACCCAAGAGATGTTGACCCAGCGTAGGCCGGTAAAATCAACAACACAGGTCCCGGGTAATATTGCACCGACAGCCGCTTTGCCTACACCTCAACGCCTAAGCCCAGCTGCGAAAAAATCTCTACTAGTCAGTGGCGTATTTGTGTCAGTAGCCCTGTTTGGTCTTTATGCAATCAACGGCAATAACTGGGCCAACATGCAAAGCTCAGCCAGCACCCTGTATGCGGATTTCACCCAGAGTGCTGAAGTGGTTTCTAGCTCTATTGGTGAAACCGCCACAAACCCTTCAGTAGAAGCAGTAGCGGTAGTTGCGGCAAGCCCAAGCGCTGAACAAACCCTCACCCCGGGTGCACAATCATCAGTTGTGACTAAGTCACCTGAACAAATGGCCTCTCTAGAAGCGTCACTTGCGCAAACACTTGAAGCCACTGATTCAGAGGAGAGTCTGGCGGAACTCTTTGTTGTTACACCACCCCGACCTAATGCAAATGCTGTGTATATTCAGCACGCCTCGTTTCGTTTGTCTCAGGGCGCATACATTTGGAAGAACAATGCGAAAGGGCTGTTAGACGCCCAGATTTTTAGTAAAGGTAAGGTAGATACGCGCTATGTAGTTGTTAGCGGCCCATTTGCCGACCGGCTTGAAGCTCAGCAATATCTAGATAATGTAGGGGTCACGGACAAAGCCTATTTCATATTAGGTAGTGTACTTGGCGAACAGTTGTCTGGACCGAACAATGTTTTAGCGAGTTCCGAGTAGATCATGGCAGATATTAATGAGGTCGACGCGTCGCAAGGCTTAGAATTTTTCGATGCTGCCGCTGCGTTAGATGCAATTATAGAGTGCAAGCGCAATCGGACTGATGCAATAGATGAGGCATTGGCCGCAGTAAACTTGGTTGTAAGTAATGTCTTGAGAGAGCCCCCAACTGGGCCAAATAATGTTTTAGCGAGTATGGAGTAGACCATGGCTGACGAAGAAAATAAGAATGAAGAGCCAAAATTACCGGAAGGTGAAGAATCTTTTGACTCCGCCTCTGCGGTAGATGCAATTGTTGAAGGAACACGTAACCGGGCCGATGAAATAGAAGAGGCCTTGGACGGTGCCTTAGTTGTTGAAACGGATAATGACAGTGTGCAGGCAACAGCCGAAGGATCTGCTGAGGCCGCGTCAGTGGCGCCGGAAAAGGCTGCCGAGATCGTCTTAGATTTAGGGGACATAGAGGCGCCAAAAACAACCCAGACGGTTCATTCAGCCCCAAAGAAAAATGATGTTGAAGAACCTAAGCTACAAATTCACGTGGGTAAGGACGATGTGCGTATTTCCACCGGACATCCACTGATAGACGATATTGCCGCGCAATTGGAAAAATCTCGTAAGTTCACAGTGTACGCAGTGTCCTCGTTATTTATAGCGCTGCTTGCCAGTGCTTTGTTCTTCATCCTTATGTCTGCTCAGATGTCAAAAAAGGTCTCGGAAGTTAATTCAATGATGGGCGCTGTTGCTAAGCGCACACTGCAAGTAACAAAAGGCATTGAAACCTTCAGTACGTTAGAGGAACGGATTGGCCAAACTCTGCTGAATCAGACTTCATTGGCAGAAACCTTGGCCGCCAATGATTTAGCTGTTGCAGAACTAGAGCTCAGAATCACAGCTCTGAATGAAAGTATGCAGGTGGATATTGGACAAGCGGTAGGTGAAAGTAGCAATTATCTGGTGCAAACTAGAAGTGTACTGCAAGCTGAAAATCAGAAGGCTTTCAACACCTTAGGCGACTTACAAAGTATTTTGACCGAACAGCGTGGAATGATTGCGCCGATCAGTAATTTGAGCCGCGAAATGATTCAGATAAAAGGTGATTTGGCCGAGGTGCGTCAGACTATAGACGATCTGTACATCATTGAGCGCGCACGTATGGCGAGAGAGTTGTTGGACCAACGAGACAGTTCGCTGACGCTACCTAGGGAAGAAAACTAGGCTAAAACGAGGCTGGCGCAAAATGCAGCGTGGGAACTTTTGGTATACTTTCGATCAATGTTTTGCTGATCCACTTTTGAGGGATAACTAAATCATGTCACAGTCCTTTGTCGTTCCAGCGCTTATAACCGCTACGGCGTTGCTCATTACTCTGATCTTCGTTTTCATGGTTTATTTGTGGCAGCGCATCAGTGCGTTAGAAAAACGCAAGAGCGTCGAACTACCCGTAGAAGCCAAGGCCGGTGGCGCAGCATTGCTTGGTTTTAAGGGTAAAGAAATTTGGGACGCGCTAGAAAATCCTGGCAAAGCGCCGGTAAATATTGATGAGTTAAGGCAGCGTTATTCCTTCACCTTGTCGCGTCACATCGAGCAAATCATTGACCAAGGTCAAATGGACAAGCAAGCCGGGAGGGAAGCTGTGCCGGAAAGCAACGCAGCGATTGGTGGTTTGCGAGGCGAGATCCAATCTTGGTTGCCGCCGTCTTATGTAGCGCGTTTTTATCGCATTGGCAGAGATTCCGCAGTACTTTCCGACGATGAAATAGCTGAGCTGCGGTCAGAAGTGAGGGCTTTAGTGAAAGAAATTTTAGAGCGCTTGGGCATGGCGGCTGAAGCCAGTGGTATTGGCAGCCTGATTACCTCCCACACGTTAGAATTCCACGCCAACGCTGCAGATGCAGATGCAGATACGGAGACCGAAGAGGGCCAGGAAGAACAAGCCACCTAGGGGGCTGCCGTTTTTCCCTCACCCCTAGTTCTCCCCTGATTGTTAAGTGGCCTTGGTCATCCCACCTGCCGCGCCTGTCACGCATTGTCAAAATCTCGCCGCCCTAACCCCTTCGAATAGGCAATTTTTGCCATTTAACGCTCAGCGAGCATCCTTCTGGTAAGGTATTATCTTTCGCCTACTTTGCACGATTCGCGTTTTTCGAGGAATAAATTGGACATCACCCATATCATTGACGGGCTTAACGAACCTCAGCGCGAAGCGGTATCTGCGCCTCTATCCAATGCTTTAGTTATTGCCGGTGCCGGCAGTGGTAAGACCCGAGTACTGGTGCATCGCATTGCATGGCTAGTCGATATAGAAAATGTCTCACCTCACGGCATTTTGGCTGTGACCTTTACCAATAAGGCCGCTGCGGAACTGCGCGCACGAACTGAATCACTGCTAAACGTATCCGCTAAGTCCATGTGGGTAGGAACCTTTCATAGTTTGGCGCATCGATTACTGCGCATGCATTGGTTAGAGGCCAAATTACCGCAAAATTTTCAAATCTTAGACAGCGATGATCAATTACGCCTGATAAAAAGAATCATGAAGGCCCAGAGCATTGATGACAAAAAGTGGCCGCCTCGGCAAGTTGCTTGGTTTATTAATGGGCAAAAGGATGAAGGTCGAAGGGCAAAAGAGGTGCCTACGGGTGATGATTTATTTCAAATTACCCACCAGCGCATTTATCAGGCCTATGAAGATGCTTGTAACCAAGGTGGCTTGGTAGATTTTGCTGAACTGCTGCTGCGCAGCCACGAGTTATGGTTGAACAACCCCGAGCTGCTGGCCCATTACCAAACGCGTTTTCAGCATGTGTTAGTGGACGAGTTTCAAGACACCAACACCATTCAATACGCGTGGTTAAGAGTGTTGGTTGGTGCCCACTCGAAAATTATGGCGGTGGGTGACGACGACCAATCCATCTATGGTTGGCGCGGTGCAAAAATTGAAAATATTCAGCGTTTTAGCCAAGACTTCAGCGACGTAATGACCGTGCGGTTGGAGCAAAACTATCGCTCCACCCAAACCATTCTAGAAGCGGCGAACAGCCTTATTCAGCGCAATACCAACAGGTTGGGTAAGGAGCTGTGGTCCGAGGGCGAAAAAGGCGAGTTGATCAAACTTTATGCTGGATTCAACGACCTTGATGAAGCGCGTTTCATTGCTGAGCGCATTGCGCAATGGATAGAGGGTGGCGGCAGTCCGAACGAGGCCGCAATTTTGTATCGCTCAAATGCCCAATCTCGGGTCTTGGAAGAGGCCCTGTTGCGCGCCAATATTCCCTATCAGATATACGGCGGACAGCGCTTCTTCGATCGCATTGAAATTAAGAATGCGCTGGCTTACATGCGGCTTATAGAAGATCGCAATTCTGATCCAGCCTTTGAGCGTGTCGTTAATACCCCCCCCAGAGGTATTGGCGATAAGACCATTGAAGGTGTGCGCCAACTGGCTCGTACAAGAGGCGTGTCGTTGTGGACGGCGGCCCAAGCGGGTATTGAGGAAGGGCTGTTTACATCAAGGGTGCATGGCGCAATTGGTGCCTTTCTTGGTTTGATCAATGACCTAGCAGAAGCGGTAGCCCCATTGGATTTAGATGAGTTAGCCCAGCAAGTTGTAGAGGTGAGCGGACTTATGGTGTTTCACAGCCAAGAGCGCGGTGAGCGAGGTTTAGCGCGTAAGGAAAACTTGGAAGAATTGGTGACGGCCTGTCGCCAGTTTAGTGGTGATTTGGTCTTTCCTTTTGAAGACGGAGATCGTGCTGAGGTCAGTGTTTTACAGGAATTTTTAGACCAGATGACATTGGACGCAGGTGACCGCCAAGCGGCCCAAGGCCCCAGTGTACAAATGATGACCCTGCACTCGGCGAAGGGTTTAGAGTTTCCATTGGTGTTCTTAGGCGGCATGGAAGAGGGCCTGTTTCCGCATCGCATGTCTGCGGATGAGCCTGGGCGTATGGAAGAAGAGCGGCGCTTAGCTTACGTGGGCATCACGCGCGCCATGCAAGAGTTGTATCTAACTTATGCCGAGAGTCGGCGCTTGCACGGCCAAGACAATTATAATCGCCCTAGCCGATTTCTATTAGAAATGCCGAAAGAGCTGCTATCTGAGGTGCGTATGAAAGCCAGCGTGAATCACTCCTATGGTTCAGCTGCGCCGCAGCGTTCTATGTACAGTGACGAAGTTGTAGAAGGCATGCGTATGGGGCAGCGGGTAATGCATGGCAAATATGGCGAAGGAGTGGTGCTGCAGTTCGAGGGCGGCGGTGAGCGAGCCAAAGTTCAGGTTAATTTTTCAGAAGGCGCCAAGTGGTTAATGGTGGGTTACGCCAATCTACAAATATTGGATTGATATTGTGTGTAATCAATCGAATGCGAAAAAATTAAGAGGAGAAACATGAAGAGTATTAGCATAATTGTTATCGCTATGATTTTAGCTGGCTGTAGTGGGGGCAGCGGACAAAGTCAGACAACTGCTGCGAGCATTGCTGACGCGAAAGTTTATCGCTGGAAAATGATAACCACTTGGCCCAAGAATTTGCCTGGTCTTGGCGCTGCGCCAGAAAGGTTAGCGCAAAAACTCAGAGTAATGAGTAATGGCAGACTAGATATCAAAGTCTATGGCGCTGGCGAACTAGTGGGCGCACTGGAAGTATTTGATGCCGTATCACAAGGTACCGCGCAAATGGGCCATGGCGCAGCCTACTACTGGCGCGGCAAAATTCCCGCGGCTGCCTTTTTCGCCACGGTGCCATTTGGTATGAACGCCCAAGAAATGAACGGCTGGTTACATTACGGCGGTGGCTTGGAACTTTGGCAAGAATTATACGCACCCTTTAATTTGGTGCCTTTTGCTGCCGGTAACTCTGGGGTGCAAATGGCCGGTTGGTTCAATAAAGAAATCAACTCGGTGGATGATCTTAAAGGCTTGAAGATGCGCATTCCTGGCTTAGGCGGAGAAGTTTTGTCCCGAGCTGGCGGCACGCCAGTGGTGTTGCCCGGCGGTGAAATTTTTACCGCACTACAAACCGGCGTGATTGATGCTACCGAGTGGGTCGGTCCCTACAACGATTTAGCTTTCTCACTGCATACAGCCGCTAAGTATTATTACTATCCTGGATGGCATGAACCCGGTCCAACCTTGGAAGCCATGGTTAACAAGGAAGCTTGGGATTCGTTACCAGCAGATCTACAGATGATGATTGAGGTGGCGACCAGAGCGATCAATGACGATATGTTGAGTGAGTTTACCGCGCGCAATAATGCGGCGCTTGTGACCTTAGTTGAAGAGCACGGCGTACAGTTGCGTAGACTCCCCGATGATGTTTTGCTCAAACTAAAGGACATTTCCAAAGAAGTGGTTGCAGAAGCTGGGCTTGAAAACGAACTGGCAGGGCGCATCCATAAATCCTATACAAACTTCCAGCAGGATGTTGCCAAGTATCATTCCTATAGTGAACAAGCCTATTTAAATGCTCGCTAATTGAAGGACAGCATTGTGGAACTGAAAAATACCGAGTACGAAGTAGATGCCGATGGCATTGCGACAATCTGGTTGAATCGTCCCCATCGAATGAATGCGTGGACCGGCAGGTTGCATACTGAATATCGCTATTTGTTAGAGCAAGCAAACCTAGATGAAAAAGTCCGTGTGATTGTAGTTACCGGTCGCGGCAAAGGTTTTTGTGTGGGCGGTGACAGCGAAGCACTCAGTGGCCATTCAGAGCGCGGTGGCTACGACTCTGGCACTAAGGCAGATATTGCTCGGCCTGGCTTTGGTACTAGCCCGGAATTTGACGCGGCGTTCGCCTATCATTTTGGTTTAGACAAACCTGTTATCGCCGCGATGAATGGCCCAGCGGCTGGTGTTGGTTTGGCCTTGGCTTGCTTCGCTGATTTGCGCTTTGCAGTACCGGGAGTAAAATTTACCACTGCTCACGGCAAGCTCAACTTGCCAGCAGAGTATGGTCTTTCTTGGATGTTGCCCAAGATCATGGGCCTAGGTCGCGCCAATGATTTGCTCTTAACCAGCAGAATATTTACTTCAGATGAAGCCCAGCATTTGGGTTTTGTGAACCAATTGTTCAGTGCCGATGAATTGCTGCCCAAATGTTATGAATACGCTAGAAATCTTGTGCACAGTGTTTCGCCTAATTCTTTGCGTCAGACCAGGTGGCAAATATATAGAGACTTGCACCGAGATGTGGCGTCGTCGGTGATCGATTCAGAGCACCTGATTGACGAAATGTCGAAGGAAGAGGATTTTCGCGAAGGTGTTGCAGCACTTGTGGAAAAGCGCAGTCCCGTTTGGCCTTCGGTAAAATAGTCAGAAAAACTGGCGCTACTTCAGCAGGCTTGGTAGCCAAGTTGCCATCTCTGGCCACAGCAGAAGCGCGCAAAGTAGCAGTATCTGTAAGCCAATAAAGGGCACAACACCGCGGTATATCTCGGCGGTCGCTACTGATGCTGGGGTCACGCCCCGCAAGTAAAATAGCGCAAAACCAAAGGGTGGCGTTAGGAAAGACGTCTGCAAATTGACAGCGATCAAAATGCCTAACCAGATAGGGTCTACGCCCATAGCCATGAGCACGGGTCCAACAATAGGCACCACAACAAAAGTGATCTCGATGAAGTCGAGAATAAAGCCCAGCAAGAATATCACCAGCATCACAATACCCAGTGCGCCCCACATGCCTCCCGGCATTTGCTGGAACATTGAGTGCACCAGTTCCTCGCCGCCGAAGCCGCGAAACACCAATGAAAAAATAGACGCACCCACCAAGATAAAAAACACCATGCCGGTAGTGGAGAGCGTTGCGGAGCAAACTTCTGACAGCTTGTGCAAATCAATGCGCGAATAAAGTAGCCCTAATATCAGAGCGCCGGAAGCACCCACGCCAGCAGCTTCAGTAGGCGTAGCGTAGCCGCCAATAATTGAACCTAGCACGGCAAAGATCAGTAGAAGTGGTGGTGCCAGTGCTTTGAATATTGGCGTTAGGGCAACGGGTTCCGTGCGTTCTGCTTTGGGCATGGAGTCGGGGTAAACAACCACCCGGAAAATAATGTAACCCAAATACAACAGCACCAAACAAATACCAGGAATGATAGCGCCAGCAAATAAGTCGCCAACAGAAATAGATTTGGGCGCAAATATGCCCATATTCAATTGGGCTTGTTGGTAGCCGTTGGACAGCACATCGCCAAGTAATACCAACGCAATTGAGGGCGGGATAATCTGGCCCAATGTGCCTGTGGCGCAAATTGTGCCTGTGGCAACACTGGCCGGATAGTTGCGCTCCAACATAATGGGTAGCGACATTAAGCCCATGGTGACTACCGTCGCACCGACAATACCAGTGCTAGCAGCCATTAACATGCCGACCAAAATTACGGTAATGGCAAGGCCGCCTCTAAAGCGGCCAAGCAGTGCTGACAGATTTGAGAGTAAATCCTCAGCAATTTTGGTTTTTTCCAACAGTACACCCATAAAAACGAATAGGGGTACTGCGATTAATGTTTGGTTGGTGATGATGCCGAAAAGGCGGCCTGATACGAATCCGAGGTCGTTTACATCAAAGGTGCCAGTGAGAATGCCAAACGCTGCGAAGATCAAGGATACGCCAGCTAGGGTCAATGCCACGGGGTAACCGGTGAGTAAAACGGCGAAGGTGACGGCAAATAGGAGTAGAGGCAACATAGCGATTATTCAGCAGGGTCGGCGTTGAGTAGTAGTGCAGCATGCGCTGCAATGGAGGCTAAGCCCTGCAAAAAAATGAGCGCGGCTGTAACCGGCAAAAGGGTTTTGAGCAGAAATACGCCGGGAATGCCGCCCACCTCAGAAGAGCCCTCGGTAATACGCCAACTGTTTTCCACATAAGCAAAGCTAATAACAAATATAAAGCCAGCCACTGGCAGCAAGAATAGGCAGTGACCGAGCAAATCGATAATCACCCGTTTCCTCTCACTCAGCTTGCTGTAAATTATGTCTACGCGTACGTGTGAGTTGTTCGCGATACCCATGGGAATAGCCAGCATGAATAAGACGCCATGCATATACATAATGGACTCTTGCATAAATACACTGCCGCCACCAAAGGCGTAGCGCAGCAATACAATAGCGAGCGTGAGCGCGACCATAGCCAGAGTAAGCCAACGAATAGGTTGGCATGCAGCAACTGCGAGTTGGCCTGCGCGGATAAAAAATCCGATCAGCGAGTCTCGTAAGCTCACAGATTGCCCGCTAAGACGTATTTTTCTAGCAACAGTTCGGTGAGCGTAAAGGTGAGTAAGCTGGCGCCAACCAAAATATTGTTGCGGAAAGCGGCGAATGCACCCATGCGATCGCGGTCACGGATAAGCCACTGCTGATAGACGAACAAGCCCAAAATTATGACTAAGCCCACGTAATAAGCGTGTGCATAACCCAGTCGCTGACCGAGCAAATAGAGACCTGCTAACGTAAGCGTCTGAAGAGCGCCGATCATCGCTTTGTCTAAGTCACCGAATAATATTGCGGTACTTTTAATGCCCACTTTTAGATCGTCGTTGCGATCTACCATGGCATAGAGTGTGTCGTAGGCAACGATCCAAAGCAGACTGGTGAAAAACATCAATATGCTCTCGGAAGGCACTTCCAGACCTTGGGCTGACCAGGCCATTGGAATGCCTGTACTAAATGCAGCGCCCAGTACGACTTGGGGCATATGGGTCCAACGTTTCATGAACGGGTAGGCAATAGTCAAGGCCAATCCGCCGAAGGCCAAAAGCTGAGTGGTTTGATTGAGGAAAAGTAGCAGCAAACCAGCGCTAATAATTAAGCCGAAAAACAGCGCCAGCGCTTGCTTGGATGAAATGGCGCCGGTGACCAGTGGTCGCTCTTTGGTGCGCTCAACAAAGCCGTCCACCTTGCGATCAGCAAAGTCGTTAATGACGCATCCTGCGCTGCGCATAATAAAGGTGCCTAGAGTGAAGATCACAACCAAATGTAAAGGCGGCAGACCCTGAGCGGCCATGCACAGAGCTGCCAACGTGGGCCACAGCAGCAAAAGTGTCCCCACCGGCTTATCGAGGCGCATCAGCTGTAAATAATCTTGCAGTGTTGGCGAGTTCATCAAATAAGGGCGATTCGGTTAATGAGTGGGTCAGTTTAGAGATTTAGTTGGCCTAGGACCACTTTGGGGCCGCTTTGAAGCCAAATAGAAGCCGTTTATTACCTAAGTAGAAGGCAAACCTACCGCCTTTGGTTGCGCAAAGAATATTCTGCTCAATAAATGCATGCTGACGTTGATTTTTGCAGGTTCAAAGATTAGTTTATCGCGCTTCAATAATGTCGACTTAAGGTCAAAACTCTATGAAGAAATGGCAGTGTATCGTTTGTGGTTGGATTTACGATGAAGCCGAAGGCTGTGAAGACGAAGGCGTTCCACCAGGCACTGCATGGAATGACGTAGATGAAGATTTTGTCTGCCCTGAGTGTGGTGTGGGCAAAGAGGA
>Ga0075468_10000782_pt1 | contig 12974 bp, 12 predicted proteins | sample DEB08_DNA_12_FD_77578 | JGI IMG/M metagenome (GOLD analysis project Ga0075468, IMG submission 77578) | Aqueous microbial communities from the Delaware River and Bay under freshwater to marine salinity gradient to study organic matter... | ecosystem: Environmental > Aquatic > Marine > Coastal ...
TTTACGGCTTTCTTCATCATAAATCAACAGCGTATCACCCCCTTGATACATTGCAGTAATCAGGGATTCTTGGAAACGTTTTAAACCTGCAATACTGTCACTGATACGAAGTCTATCGATTACCAATTCAATATCATGAGTTTTGTAACGATCCAATTTCATTCCAGGAGAAAGCTCAACAATAACGCCATCTACCCTAACTTTAAGGAACCCTTGACGGGCTAAATTCTCAAAGAGGTCTCTGTAGTGACCTTTTCTCGATTTAACGATTGGTGCTAAGATCATCACACTTTGGTTGGCATAGTCCCGTTGAATGAGTTCTATGATTTGGTCATCGGTATAACTAATCATTTTTTCTTGAGTCTGATGACTATAGGCCGTTCCAACACGCGCAAACATCAAACGCAAAAAATCATAAACTTCTGTAATCGTTCCAACTGTAGACCGTGGGCTTTTAGAAGTTGTTTTTTGTTCAATAGCAATAACAGGGGAGAGGCCATCGATTTTGTCTACTTCTGGTCGCTCTAAGTTTCCTAAAAACTGTCGCACATAGGCAGAGAAGGTTTCCATATAGCGGCGCTGACCTTCAGCGTATATAGTATCGAATGCAAGTGATGATTTTCCACTCCCAGAAAGGCCTGTAATTACTACCAGTTTGTCTCTTGGAATTTGAACATCTATATTTTTTAAGTTATGTACTCGAGCTCCTTGTACATCGATTACATTTGAATTGTTTTTCATAGCAAAATTAAGCTCTAAAAATACAACTTTAGACCGTACTAAATTTTAAATGTTTAAAAATAAAAAGTAATTTTAATAGCTAACGGCAGTGTCGTCTCCACGACGATCAGCTCCAAGAGAAATTTGCCCAGAATCATCTACCAAAATGGCATCAACCTTACCTATGATTCTTGATTTTTTTTCTTCGCCAGCATACCCTAGCTCATTCAGACTTTTAAGTAAAGAAGGCTGAAATTGATTGGGTTCGAATGTAATGAAATCGGGGAGCCATTGATGATGAAAACGCGCTGCATTGACTGCATCTTGAATGGGTAGGTTGTGTTCGTATACATTAAGAATCGTTTGGAAAACAGAGGTTATAATTGTAGATCCACCAGGAGATCCAACTACTAAATAGAGTTTGCCATCCTTTTCAACAATTGTAGGTGTCATTGAGCTTAACATTCGCTTCTTTGGCTCAATGGCATTAGCTTCATTTCCCACTAAGCCAAACATATTAGGTACACCAGGTTTACTACTGAAATCATCCATTTCATTATTCATAAAAACACCTAGTTCTTCTACAAAGACTTTAGATCCATAACCACCATTGAGGGTTGTGGTAACTGCAACAGCATTACCTTGATCATCTACAATCGAAAAGTGAGTTGTTTCATCGCTTTCAAAATAATAAGAATCTCCCGGTTTAATTTCTGAGGAAGGAGTAGCTCTATTCCAGTCAAAACTGCTCATCTTTTTATTGATATAAAGGGAGTCAAGTACAATATTCAAAGGCACATCAACAAAGTCCGGATCACCTAAAAACTCGCTGCGATCTGCATAGGAGCGTCTTTCGGCTTCAACCATCAGTTGAATGCTTTTTTGGGTATTATGCCCCATAGTTTTAATGTCATAGGGTTCGATCATTTTCATCATTTGATTCAAACATACACCACCACTAGATGGTAATCCCATAGAGATAACCTTTAAATCTTTGTAGCTAAAAATAAGTGGGTCTCTCCATTTTGCTTCATACTGCTCTAAATCTTGTTGGGTGATGATTCCACCAGCTTCTTGAACTCGACGAACCAGTGCATCTGCTACCCATCCAGAATTAAAGCCTTTAATACCTTCTGAAGCAATGGTTCTTAATACCTTCCCTAGAGCAGGATTTTTTAAAATATCACCAGTTTCAAAGGTTTGTCCATAAAAGGTGTCTGGGCCATTGATCTCTATGAATAAGTCACGGTATTTCTTGAAACTACGTGCCTGCTTTTCTGTTATTGCATACCCTTTTTCTGCTAAATCTATAGCAGGCTGTATTAAGTCAATCAATGGAAGTGATCCCATCTTTTTATGAATTTCGAGGGTTCCGGCAACTGTTCCAGGGACACCAACGGCTAAACCGCCGATTGTACTTTTATTGGGTATCACATTTCCCGCTTCGTCTAAATATAAATCCCGGTGAGCTGCATTCGGTGCTTGTTCACGATAATCTAAAGTTCCAGAACTACCGTCTGCATTTCGATATACAAAGAAACCACCCCCAGTAATATTTCCCGCTACTGGGTAAACTACGGCTAATGCAAAATTAGTTGCAACCATTGCATCGTAGGCATTGCCGCCTTTTTTAAGAATATCAACTCCTACTTGAGACGCATACGGCATGGCTGATACAACGCCCCCTTTTACTTGGGGAGTTTTAGTACAACTGATTAGTATTAAGGCAAAAGCAAAAAGGAATGACTTTAAAAAAGGGAATGTAGGTTTCATATTATTGTATTTATGCTGCTATTAATTCTTGAAGATACAAATATTTGTATCTGTTCAAAAAAAACTTCAAAATCGTTTTTAAAAACGGAGTAGTGGGTTTCTAAATTTTTCACCGAGGCACTCAAATTAGATTCAAATTTTGTACGCCGCTCCATTTGACCTAGAATTGTTTCCAAACCCATAATAGATCTATATTGAATTAACCAATTTTGTTCTTTCATATAGGGAAAAGCCTTTCTCATTTTTTGGGGCAGGAACTCTTCCTGCTTGTCAGTTTCATTATAAAAGTCTTCCGCAAACATTTCAAGCGTTTGTGGGTGATAGTTGTTCCAAAGAGAAGCCAGAAAGTGATCGTAAAACATATCGACGATAACCCTACCGTAATGTCCGAAATCTGGAAATAAAAGCTTGCTATGCTTCCTGAAAATGGGATGTTGGTCGGTAAAGGTATCAATAGCTCGATGCAGTAGAATACCGTCCTGAATTCCTTTGGTGTAAATCTCATATTGTTTACCTGGAACAGCATCTGCAATAAAATTACCAAACCGAAGCTCTGTATGTGTTCCTGATAAATAAATATGTGCTAAATAATTCATCCATTAAAACTAGTTTTCTTTTTTTAGAAGTGCCTTATTTAATTCAAAAACAACTTCGTTTTTTTTAGAACTAGATTATCTTTGACAAAAATACGTTTATGACATTAATCAAATCCATTTCTGGAATTCGTGGTACAATAGGAGGTAAGCCTTCCGATAACCTAACTCCAATTGACATTGTTCGTTTTGCTGCTGCCTATGGACAATACATTTTATCACATACTGACGTTTCAAAATGTAGTATTGTTATTGGTCGAGATGCACGAATATCAGGAGCAATGGTTCAGGCTTTAGTATCCAATACTTTAGTGGGAATGGGAATAGACGTAATTGATTTGGCTATGGCAACAACGCCAACTGTTGAAATGGTTGTGCCAAGAGCCAACGCCCAGGGAGGAATTATATTGACCGCAAGTCACAATCCAAAACAATGGAATGCATTGAAATTATTGGATGCAAATGGTGAGTTTTTGAGTGCCGAAGCAGGAGCTCAAATCCTAGCTTTAGCTGAAAACGAAGACTTTAATTTTGCTTCAGTGGATGATCTGGGGGGCGTAATACCTGATAATACAAGTCTAGATATGCACATACAAGCCGTTTTAAACCATCCATTAGTAGACGTTGAGTCTATTCGGAAAAGTGGACTTAAAGTGGTTGTGGATGGCGTGAATTCAATCGGGGGAGTTGCAATCCCTGCTTTACTAACAGAATTAAACATTGAGGTGATTGAATTGTTTTGTGAGCCTAATGGTCATTTTCCACACAACCCAGAACCTTTAAAAGAACACTTAGGAGACCTTTCTGCTCAGGTAATTGAATCGGGGGCTGATTTTGGACTAGTTGTAGATCCTGATGTAGATCGATTAGCTTTTATGGATGAAAACGGAGCCATGTTTGGTGAAGAATATACCTTAGTTGCCTGTGCAGATTATGTGCTTTCAAAAACGCCTGGAAATACAGTTTCCAATATGTCATCGACACGTGCCTTACGTGATGTAACGGAAAAACACGGTGGCACATACTATAGCAGTGCTGTTGGTGAGGTAAATGTAGTTACTAAAATGAAAGCCGTAAACGCAGTAATTGGCGGTGAAGGAAATGGTGGAATTATCGACCCTCAATTACATTATGGAAGAGATTCTTTAATAGGAACTGCTTTATTTCTATCTCTTCTTAGCGCTTGTAAGCTTTCTGTTTCTGAATTGAAGAAAACCTATCCAGAATATTTTATGGGAAAAGGGAAAATTCAATTAGAACCTACAATGGATGTAGATGCTTTGTTGCTGGCTATTGAAAAAAAATATGCAAATAACAAACCCAATACTATTGATGGAGTTAAAATTGATTTTGAGGCTTCATGGGTACATTTAAGGAAGTCGAATACAGAACCCATTATTCGAGTATATACAGAAGCTCCTTCTCAGGAAGAGGCTGATTTATTAATGAACCGTTTTAAAGAAGAATTACTCGCTTTGGGAAACTAGCTTAGGATTTTTGTCCATATGCTTGAATCGGTTATGCGTCCAAAAGTATTGCGTAGGGTCTTTACGTATTTGTGCCTCTAGTGTTTCTGTAAAAATATCTGTTATTTGATTCACCTTTGTTTCTTTGGGTTTGTCTGTAATTAAACTGATGTCTAGCGTATAATACCCACGCTTAGAACGTTTGATGTCAGCAAAAACAATGGGTAGGTCAAATTGTTTTGCCATACGTTCTGCTCCAGTAAATACGGGAACTTCTATACCCATAAAGGACCTCCAATAGCTTTTTGGCTTTGGTTTGGGCGACTGATCGGCTGCTAAACCATAGATATAGGTAATATTATTTTTTTGATGCATTTCAATATCCTTCAGAACATCGAATCGTGACCCCAGATGAATACGATGTTTTGCTCTTGATTTAATAATCAAACGCTCGAAATATTTATTGGACAAAGGAGCGTAAACGGCATATCCTTTCCCTTCCAAATGATAGCCAATTGAGAGCATAGCTTCCCAGCTTGAATAGTGCCCACAAACAAGTACAACTCCTCTATTGTTTCTTAAGTATTGATTAATTACTTCAAGGTTATTGAATTGATAACGCTTCAATACTTGTTTCTTTGTAACCGTTATGGCTTTGAGCATTTCTATAAAAATATCACACAAATGTCGATAGAATGCACGCTCGATTACTTTGAGTTCTTCTTGGCTTTTCTCTGGAAAACTCAGATTTAAATTCTTCCGAACCACTTTAGTTCGATATCCAATTAGTTTATATAGTATTACATACAATAAGTCAGAAATACGGTATAATACGAAGTGGGGTAAAAGCGAAACCGCGATGATTATGGGATAGGTGATCAGGAAGAAAAATAACTGCACAATTTTTTTTAACAAATATAAGTATATTTGAATCCAATAATAAAGCTATATGCAATCACTTCCACCATTAATTTTAGCAATCCTTGTTGTTAATGTTCTTTTTTCATTAAAAGGTTTCAAGGACACATTCTTTTTCAACCGCTTTAAATTCAGTATCGCAGCTGTCAAAGGAGGTCAGTCGTATCGTATCGTCAGTTCTGCATTTTTACATGTAGACATGGCACATTTAGGGTTCAATATGTTTGCATTGTACCTTTTTGGAGGACAAGCACTAGCAGGATTGGGTTTTTTAAATTTTCTCATTCTGTATTTTTCTTGCCTAATAGCTGGGAACCTTTTTGCCTTATATTTTCATCGTGACAACCCCTATTATAGTGCTGTAGGAGCAAGTGGTGCAATCATGGGTATTCTTTATGCTACTATTTTGATGTATCCTGAAATGAAATTAGCACTGTTCATCTTCCCAGTTCCGCTTCCAGGTTATGTTTTTGGAATAGGATATTTAGTTTACACTCTATTTGGAATGAAAAAACAGCAAGACAATATTGGGCATACTGCACATTTTGGTGGCGCTATTGGGGGTATACTTACAACCCTTATTTTAGCCCCGTCGGTCATTGAGACTTCATTTACAACACTCGTTCTTTTGGTAGTTGTTACTGTGGTTACTGGTTTTATCTTATTTAAGAAAAACTAAAAGTGCTGACAATATGCCAGCACTTAGATTAAAGAATGTTTTTAGTTTAACTATTGAATTACTTCTAACAGAATTGCTGCTAGTTTATCCGGTTGCGAAAAGTTTGGCGTATGGCTTGAGTTTAGTGTAAAGACTTTTTTCACTTTACCTTCATACATGCTCCGTTGTGCCGATATTGGAATTGCGCGATCGGCTGTACATTCAATATAGTATTTAGGAATTTTACCAAAGACAGCATCGGTCACTTCAAGTTTATATCCTAATGGTGCAGCAGGCTCAGGAACAATATATGCTTTTGCTTGATTAAAAGCTTCAGCAGGAATATCATGAGCAAACGCATTTTGCATTTCTTCCGCTTTTACAAAAGCCTGGGTTTGGTCTTCTGAAAGGAAAAAATGCTCAACCGCTTTAGAGTCTGGAACTCCCTGCACCGCATCGTAAAATGACGCGCCATTGGGTAAAAGAAAAGCAGTAAGATAAACTAATCGGTTAATTTTTTTTGGCCGTAATTCGGCTACTCTACTAATTGTAATGCCATTGAAGCTGTGACCCACTAAAACTACTTTCTCTTGTTGACTATCAAGAATAGCTACAAGTTGATTTACATAGGTTTCCATTGTTATGTCGCTTGCAGGAGTTTTGTCACTTCCATGACCGGCTAAGTCGGGTGTAATTACTGTATGCCCTGCAGCTTCTAGAGTTTTAGCGACTTGCTGCCATTGCCACGCTCCCAACCAAGCAGAATGCACAAGAACATATGTTTTTGATTTTTTTGATGGGACTTCTGTTGGATGTGCATGGATGAACATCGAAAAAAGAAAGACTAAGGTTAAACTTGAAATTTGAAACATTTTTTTCATAACATTTGTTTTAGGTTATGAGGCAAATATAAAACAGTTCATACCCTGTAAATTGTGCTAAATGTCACAACCGACTAACTATTTATCAGTTCAATCATTTTAAAATGTAATTTCAAGCGACCTTCCTCTTCCATTTGTTTTAACAAACGTGATATAACCTCTCGAGTAGTCCCTAATTCGTTGGCTAGTGCTTTATGAGATATGTGAATTTTGTTTTCGGAAAGTTCTTTTGAGTAGATAAGGTAATCGTACAAACGCTCTCCAATTCTTTTAAAGGCTAAACTTTTATAGGACACCAATAAATCTTCATAACTCGTAATGAACGATTGTGTAGTAAATCGAAACCAAGATTGATATTCAAAGCTCCATTGCTTTACAAAGCGCACTGGAATTTTTATAAGGGTAGTATTGTTTTCTGTTCGTGCATGAACTAGGCTTTTATAATCTTTGAAAGTTGCTGCAAGCGATAGAGAGCAGGTTTCAAGGGGATTTACATAGTACAATAAAATTTCGCGATCTTCTTCTTCTTGCCATACCCGAACAGAACCTTGGATAACAATTGCAAGCCATTTGATGTACTTATCTTGCTCAACTACAAAAACTCCTTTGGAATATTTTTCTAAGACACCGTGGGTGAGTATTTCCTTTTGGAGTATGGGCTCTGTTATTTTAAGAGCCTCAAATAAGATCTCAAATTCATTCATACTGCTCTGGTTTAGACTTGGGGAAGCCTTATTCTAAAGGGTAACTTATTCGCTGAGGAGCTCTTCAATTTTTGCATCTAGCTGAGCACCTCTTAAGTTTTTGGCAACGATAACACCGTCTTTATTTAAAACAAAGGCAGCTGGTATACTTCTTACTCCGTACAACAAAGCAATTGGATCTTGCCAATATTTTAAATTAGAAACGTGATTCCAACTAAGTCCATCGTCTTCTATAGCACGTACCCAACTCGATTGATTTTTATCCAGAGAAACGCCAATAATTTCAAGACCTTTATGATGCATGCGTTTGTAGAGACGTACTAAGTTTGGATTTTCAATACGACACGGTCGACACCAAGCTGCCCAAAAGTCAATGATGGTAACCTTTCCTTTTAGTGAAGCTAAGGAAACAAGTTCGCCAGTAGGAGTAGGGCCTTCAAATGCTGGGGCAACTTCACCTATAGCCGTTGGATTGGAGGGAACGTTAATGATTGCTTCGACTTTTTTACCAGAAACACTGCTTTTGATTTTTGGATCAAAGCCATTGTATATAAGCTTGGCTTCAGAAGAACGCATTGCCTTGGTAGTGACTAGGCGTTCTAAAATAAGAGTAGCAACGTACGACTGTGGGTTGGAATTCATGAAATCTTTTTCATACACACTCAAATTGGTCTCCACAGCTTTGTATTTTGCAGTAAGATCTTCTGCTAGAATATTATCACCAAGTGTATTGGCTTCATTTATTTCTTGAACCAGAGTTCTCATTTCTTTTGCAAAACCTTGCGTCGATTTTCTGTATTGTGCTAAATTATTGTTTGAAGGAGTTCCCGCGGTAATGGAAGATGCTAAACTGTCTTTGAAAATTTCCATTTCAATTGATCCTTCTTCTAGGATAACTGGAACATTTCCGTTAACTCCTTCCAGAAAAATGAAATTGATGTCAATTTGGTCTAATGTACCTTTAAGCTCAAAAGATCCATTTACTATTTTAGTAGAATCTATGGTTACGGGTTGACCATTTGGTCCTGATTTGATGCGATAAACACTTGAACCATCTACGTGGTCTGTTGTTCCATTAATCACAAAGGTATTGGGTTCAAGTGTAGTACACGAGCTTATAGAGAAACTGATTGCGATGTAACAAGCAGCAATGAATTTGATTTTTTTCATGCACAAATATAAGAATTCAGTTGATAAAATTCATCTCCAAATGTTAGAATGTGATTGAGTGTAAGGAATGATTTCTGATAGTGATTTAATATAGTATATTTGTGAATCTTATAGATACAATATGGCAGGAAATAGTTTTGGAACATTATTCAATGTAACAACCTTTGGAGAATCTCACGGACCAGCGCTGGGTGGAGTAATTGACGGGTGTCCGGCAGGAATTGTTTTAGATATTAATGCAATTCAAGACGAATTGAATCGGAGAAAACCGGGTCAATCTGCAATCGTAACACAACGAAAGGAACCGGATGAAGTTGTTTTTTATTCTGGAATATTTGAAGGTAAAACTACGGGTACTCCCATTGGTTTTGCAATACACAATACAAATCAAAAGTCTAAAGACTACGGTCATATAAAAGACAGCTATCGCCCATCACATGCTGATTATGTGTACGATCAAAAATATGGATTTCGAGATTATCGAGGTGGTGGAAGAAGTTCCGCCAGAGAAACAGCAAGTAGAGTAGTTGCTGGAGCCATTGCCAAACAATTTTTATCGAACATTAAGTTTACTGCATTTGTGTCGGCAGTTGGCCCTCTTAAAATGGAAACACCCTATCAAGAGCTTAATTTTGCTACTATAGAAGAGAACCCTGTACGTTGTGCCGATCCGTTAATGGCAGATCAAATGGAAGCTTATATACGTCAAATTAGAAAAGAAGGTGACACGGTAGGTGGTGTTATTACTTGTGTAATTCAAAACGTACCTGTTGGCTTAGGAGAACCAGCCTTCGATAAACTTCACGCCGAATTAGGAAAAGCGATGTTATCGATAAATGCTGTAAAAGGCTTTGAATATGGAAGCGGTTTTGATGGTTCTCAAATGAAAGGAAGTCAGCACAACGATCCATTCAATACCGATGGAACTACACAATCGAACCGATCTGGTGGTATTCAAGGTGGTATTTCTAATGGAATGGATATTTATTTTAACGTAGCATTCAAACCTGTTGCAACCGTAATGCAAGCGCAGGATACCATAGATAATAAAGGACAGAAAGTAGTGATGGAAGGAAAAGGGAGGCACGATCCTTGTGTTGTACCAAGAGCTGTGCCAATTGTAGAAGCAATGGCTGCTTTAGTCCTTGCAGATTATAGCTTACTTAGTCGAACAAATAAAATTTAGTTTATGAAAAAATTAGCTTTACACTGGAAAATTTTAATCGGGATGACACTGGGAGTTGTTTTTGGTTTAGTAATGTCATACGTTGTTGGTGGATCTCAATTTGTTGGTGACTACATCAAACCGTTTGGTACTATTTTCATTAATCTATTAAAGCTAATTGCAATTCCTTTAATATTAGCATCGCTGATAAAAGGAGTTTCCGATTTAAAAGATATTTCAAAACTTTCTCAAATGGGAGGTAGAACAATTTTGACTTATATAAGCACCACCTTGGTCGCTGTTGTTATTGGTTTGATTTTGGTCAACACCATCCAACCTGGGAAATCGATTAGCGTTGAAACAAGAAAAGAACTGGTAGAAGCCTATGCATCTGATGCAAATCAGAAGAGAGAAGCTGCTGCCAAACAGAGTAGTGCAGGTCCATTGCAAGCACTCGTAGATATTGTTCCTTCAAATATTTTTGCAGCTGCTAGCAACAATCGTAATATGTTGCAAATCATATTTTTTGCCATGTTCTTCGGTATTGGTATTATTCTTATTCCTGAAAAAGAATCCACATCTGTAAAAAGTTTTTTTGACTCTTTCAATGCCGTGATTTTAAAACTCATTGATCTTATCATGCTTGCTGCTCCCTATGGTGTATTTGCTCTACTAGCTGCCTTAGTCGTTGAAGCACCTAGCTTAGAACTCTTTAAAGCTCTTGCGCTTTATGCTGTTACTTTATTGTTAGGTCTTGCAGCTATGATTGGAGTCTATGCCATATTTGTGCGTGTGGTGGTTAAGAAAAGTACTTCTTTTTTCTTTAAAGGAATTGCACCAGCACAACTACTTGCTTTTTCAACAAGTTCTAGCGCTGCAACACTTCCTGTTACAATGGAGTGTGTTGAAGATAATTTGGGAGTAGATAAAGAAGTAACGAGTTTTGTTCTCCCAATTGGTGCTACCATAAATATGGATGGTACTAGTGTGTATCAAGGAGTAGCTGCCGTTTTTATTGCGCAAGCTTTTGGTTTAGATTTAAGTTTAGCCGCACAATTAGGTATTATTTTTACTGCAACATTAGCCTCAATAGGAACAGCTGCTGTCCCTAGTGCAGGGATTGTGATGTTGGTTATTGTACTGGCTCAAGCTGGAATTCCAGAAGCAGGACTTGCACTGATATTTGCAATTGATCGACCTTTAGATATGTGCCGTACCGTTGTTAACGTAACAGGCGATGCAGCAGTTTCCATGTTTGTAGCAAAATCGATTGGCAAGCTTAAATAAACCAATCTTTTCGACCGTATAGTTGCGCAATCCATACTAGGGTTAGGGATAGAATTACAACAACCGCAGGTAATGTTGCTATAGAGACTCCAAAAATTTCGATTGCTCCTGCTATGAACATACTGTAATACATTTGAATGATTACGCAGAGCAAAGAAAAAACCAAAATATTTTTTGACCAACTTTTACGTCGCAATAGCCCAAAGGTTCCAATGGTTCCTAATCCAACTGCGAGACCATATATAATTTGAATCCATAGGGGAAATTGTGATCTAAAATCCTGTTGGATTTGATCTAGAGTACTTGGATCGAGTAAAAGGTCAGTAATAAAAGCATAGACTCCAACAAGGTTCCAGATTAACAAGAGGATAACGGATATTTGCAGCCATTGGGGTGGTTTCAACTCAGTTTTCATAAGTAAGGCTTAAGATTATAGATTTAAGAAGGGAATATCTTTCTTTTTACCCCACAAAATCATCAGACTGAGTATGAGCGTGGCAATTGCCGTGTAAAACAAAGCACCACCATCGCCTTTAACTTCAATTCCAATCATGGTTAAATGCATCATTACTGCTCCTGCCATTAGACCGGAAGCGAGTCCAGCTCCCATCCATATTTTTTTTGGTAAAAACAGTAAAATACTGGCAATCAGTTCTAAAACACCAATTCCGATTCTTCCCCAAGGTTCCATCCCAACCTGTGTGAAGATATAAACGCTATCTGGGTGTGCAAGAAACTTAAAGCGGAGGGTTTGAAGTAAAATTACAGCAACTATGATTCTTAGTGCTAGGGATAAGTAGTTTTTCATAAGGGGATTTTATGGGTTATTTAAAACAATGTTGTAAATGGTATGCTACATCAATATTTATATAAATGTATAAAAATATATTTTACTATATTATTTATTAGTTATTAAAGAAACTAAAAGAATTAAATATGCACTACTTTATCTCCAGAACCTCCGATAGAATATGCTTCATAACAACATAACCATCTTGGTTTGGATGTACTGGATCATAACCATATGCAGGAATAAGCCCTTGTTTATCATCAACCATTTTGGAGTAATAATCAACATAGGTAATTGATTTTGAATTTGCATAGTCAAGAAGCATCTCATTGAGATCTATTACTTTTTGTGTTGGATTGATTTTTGGTTCCCATGGGAATTTATTTGCTGGAAGCACACTACACAGGATTACACGAATATTATTTTGATTTGCTAATTCACACATAGAAATAATATTACCAAGAATTTGCTTCAAACTAATTGGCCCTGTGTTTTCTGCGATATCATTAATTCCAGCAAGAATTATAACAGTATTTGCTTTAATGTCAATTACATCTTGTTTGAAACGCAACAACATTTGAGGGGTGGTTTGACCTCCAATACCTCGATTAATGAATTGATTTTCACTGAAGAAAACAGAATCAAAATTGGACCAGCCTTCTGTGATACTATTCCCCATAAATACAATTCTTTTTTCTGTAATTTCTTCTTGCATAATGGAGGTGTTTTCTTCCTTAAAACGTTCAAGATTTGCCCAGTCTTGTGCAAAGATTGAAGAAGTAATACATGTTATTATGAGGAGTAAAATGAGCTTTTTCATATTGGGAAAATACAAAAAAACAACATATA
>Ga0075468_10000786_pt1 | contig 12945 bp, 19 predicted proteins | sample DEB08_DNA_12_FD_77578 | JGI IMG/M metagenome (GOLD analysis project Ga0075468, IMG submission 77578) | Aqueous microbial communities from the Delaware River and Bay under freshwater to marine salinity gradient to study organic matter... | ecosystem: Environmental > Aquatic > Marine > Coastal ...
TCAAGCATTGACTAATCCTCCTTTTGCCATACCTACTCTTACGTTATCTAAATCTTTTACATCATTTAAGATATCTCTTAAATCTAAAGTTTTTGTTGAAAGTTCTTCCTCAATTCCATTTATAAATACTTCATTAAAGTCTATTAATTCTTGTTTTGTTTTTTCATAAAACTCCACAAATTTTTCATCAGGTATTTTATTAACAATTTCATTTATTTGAGGATAGGTAGTATAATCAAGTGACTTCTTGTCTATACCAACTTTGTCTAAAAATAATTCTAAGTTTTGAACAGACTCATTATAGTCCATACCTGTTAAACTTGTATCGTTAAAACCCAATTTAGACTTAACCATACTAGCAAACTTCTTTCTAACTACAGGGTCTTCTGGATAATTTTTTATAGCATTATAGTCAGCAAACTCATTTAACTTTACTTTATCTGGAGTTCTTCCATCAAGAGCATTTGTTATTCCTTTCCAAGTTTGTATTTTTTCGTGTATCCTATAAGTTCTTTCCATATCATCTAATTCATTTACGTTCATATAATCACTAGGAATATGTTTGTATTTTGCTGTAGTTTCTACTGCTCTTATCTTTCCTTTTGTTTTTAAAACTAAATTCTCAGAAGCTTTATCAAAACTTTCTGTATAAATATACTGCATGTCATCAGGCATTTTAGTATAAATAAGTTGCATTGTTTCTTCATAGTCAGCCACATCTAAATCTTTAGCAGGTATAGATAATATTCCTTTTTGTTTAATAGTTTTATAGTTTGAACTTGTTCTAATATTATATAGCAAACCAGTTATTCTAGGGTCATTAAAAAGATTTTCTAGACTTATCTTTTTACTTGTATTTACTACACTCTTTCTAATAGTATCTAAATCCACACCACCTTTAGCTCCAAGTTTTTTAGTGGTCATAGGTCTATTACCACCAGTTCTAATATTAGCTAACTTTTCTAAGTTTGGCATTATAATAAACTGACCATTATTCTTTTTTGTATCTAATATTAAAGGTTTTAAGACCTGCTCTACTAATTCATCTACATTATCAAAAGGTAAAGTATCATCTTTTATTATTTTATTTCTAGCATATTCCTCTGCTTCTCTTATATGTTCCCTTCTTGATTTTTTTGTAGATTTTTTTAAATACTCATTAAAATATTGTGAGTATTTAACCTTGTGCAAATCAGATTGTATTTCATCAATAATCACTTTACCATTATCTAGTCTTGTAAATCTTGTGTGTATTATAGAGTCTGCACCATAACCATGAGTAGTATTATAACCTCTTTTATTTGTACCCATTGCCATTGCTATTAAATTTTTTCGAATATCCCCATTTAGTTGATAAAATTTTTGCATATCATCAGTATTATTTATGTTTACTCCCATATTCGGAAATTTTGTGGCTATTGTTTTATACTCATCAAAAAATACTTTACTAACTTCATCTCTAGTCATAGTGTATTTCATAAACGGTATGTTACCCCCTGCTGCATTTATCTGTATATTCTTGGCTACCTGAGGAGATATTGGAAGAACTATGTCATAAGTATCAGCGGCAGGAAAATTAACTAATGCACTCTGCACTAAATTTTTAGTGTTTTTAAAATCATCAGGTCTCTTTTTTGATGTCATCAACTCTGTTAAAAAATTTCTAATATCAGAATCTGTGAGATTAGATGGTGTAGAAACAGGAAAACTTTTAGTTTTAAGAAGTTCTTTTAATTGATTCATTATAAAGGCAGTGTCTATGTCATCTTTTAATATATCTATATTTTTTAAAAATTGTGAACTACCGAATATAACTTCCCTAGGAGTTGGAGGTCTGCTATCAAAAATACTTTTATTATCTTCTAAAGATTTTTTTACTCGTATAAAAGAATCTCTTATTCTAGAGCCTGATGTATATATACTAGTATTTCTGCCATCTTCATTCATAACATTAGAATTTATATCAAACGGAGAACGCACAACAACAGTCCCATTTGATTGATTCACTTTATTAGGAATCATTAAACCTGCATTAGACTGGCTTTGATAGCCACTATAAGGAACTTGTGATTTATCAAACGCAAGTGTTGAAGGACCGGGACTTAATGTAAATTCTCTATCATCTATTTTTTTAAGTTCATCTGAAGTTGAATAGTCTAATTTTGCACTTACATCCCTATTTACAACTGAATCACCTTGACCAAAAAATTTACCCCCATAAACATCTACTTCAAAATTAACACCAAGACTGCCTTTGTCAAATGTTTGAAGTTTTTTATTAATAAAATTAAAATACCTATCATTAAATGCTTTTATATATTTTTGAGGAATTGTTAAATTATTATACTTTTTATCACTAAGATAAGAGGGTATAGACCTTTCATCAATTTTAGTCAGTTTGTTATTATATTCAAACGTAAATCCTCCATCTGCATCTGGTCTAGCATTTAAGATGGACTCTTCAAAATTTTTTAATTTTGCATCCACAGCTTCTAGAGTAGAAGTATTACCAACTTTTCCAAAGGCAGGATTATCAGCTATTTTATCTCCTTGAACTGTATTAAATATATCTTTATTCCAAAGATAAAAGAAAGAATCAAATTTAAATATTTTTTCTATATTTACAGAATTAAGTATTGCTTTATTATTTGTAGGCAAATTTTCTAAATGAGATAACAGTTCACTAGGAAGTATTACTTTTTGTGAACTCAAAGAGTCATAATTAGGAAATCCCTGTATACCTTTTCTTACAGTAGGGCTAAATGATTGAATACCCCTCTTGTACAAATCCTCTCTAAGAAAAGAATTTCTTTCATCAAGATTTCTATCTGCTGCATCTTTAGCATTAAATGGTTCAAAAATATCTTCTACCTTACTATCGTCAAAGTCTACCTCTTTTCCAAATACTTTTGTTCTAGTTTCTTCTATAGGAACATCATTTCTATAACGAAACTTATTAGCTAATTTTGTTAATTGATTCCACGAACCTCCTATGAGATTTGAACCAATAGTTTTTCCCACAGGTGTGCCTAACAAGTACATGAGTAACCCTGTGCCTGTAAGTCCTAGCCCTACCAAATCTCCTTTTTTTAGAGCTATATTAAAATCTTCTACTGCTATTGTTTCAGCTATAGGACTTTTAAAATCTGAAATAATAGTTGAGTTATGCCCTAGTATCTTTGCAGTGTCCTCATCAACACCATTTTTTGTTAGGTGGTCTTTTGCAATATTTGCTTGCTCCAGTCTTATAAAATTTTCTTCTGTTTCAAAAAACTCATTAGCTTTTTTAAGTTTATAATCAAAAATTTCTTTATCTCTTCTTACATTATAAAAAGATTCTAACTCGTAAAACCTATCAGAATCTACTATATTTCCTTCAGCATCAAAACTTTGTAACCCTTTTTTAACGTCCACAGCATGTGGTACAAAAGGAGTAGTAATATCAAATGCTTTTTCTGTTTGTTTATTCAGTTCTTCCATTCATCTCTTCTCTAAGATATTTAAGTCTACGCAATGCACCTATTGCACCCTGTAGTCTGTGAATAACTACATGATTATCGGACTGCTCTAAGGCTGTGTGGTTCTTTGCAATAGCATCATCAAGATACTCCACGAAGTTTTCCCACAAAGGTTTGTCATTAACTAATTGTTTTAGGTTCATTGTATAGTGCCTTGATTACCAGTAAATCCCGGCTCGTCAGGTGTTGGCACTGAACCTGTACCTATATTAGCTCCACCTGACCCTTGTGTGTCTTGTACTTGACTACCTGCAGGAACTTCTTCTGTCTCTTGTGGTGGTCTGCCCTCATTGGGTGGGGGAGGAGGTGGTGGGTTTTGCTCTTGGAACTTTTTAAGTATCTCAGCCTGTACTGCAGCCTGACCCATAGAGTTAGCTACTTTGTCAGGGTCTAAGTCCATAGACTTTGCTATCTCTCTTACAATATAATCCATCCTTGCAAAAGGAGCAAGAGCAGGATTAGATACTGTCTGCATAAATTGCATTAGCCTTTGACTACGTACTTCATTAGCCATAAGACTTTCTGTACCCTGTGCTTTAATTTCTAAGTCACCTTTTATCTCAGAGTCAAAATCAAACTGCATGTTAAAACTAAAAAAAGCTTTACCCAGAGGACCTAGTAAATAGTCATCTACGTTTTTTATAACGCTTCTAATAGAGTTGTTAGCAGCATTCATAAGCATACTAATACCTGAAGCTGTACGTCCTACACCTGTTATACCTGTCTGACCATGAGCAAAGGAAGGAAAGCCTGTACTCTCATCTGCTAACTGTCGTGCTTTGTCAAACATCTGCATGTTTTCATTCGACACATTAGGAAACTTTGTACCAAAGATTGCTTGACCCGGTGCGCCGCCTTGTCTTCTGAATATTTTTCCGGGATATACGGACAGGTCTTGTCCCGGAACTAAGTTTGTTTCATCTACTTCTATAATAAGATTGCCTGACAGTGCAGCGTTATCTACGGACATACGCATAAAACCATTCATCAGTGTTTGTGTATCGTCCATGTTCTCTGCAATGCCCACACCAAATATGCTGTATGGGTTCATCTCATACGGTGTTGCATAGTAGGGTAAGTAGGCAGGAGTAAACGGATTCATAACAAGTCTAAGAACATTGTTATTGCATATCCAGATGTTTACACTAACTTGTTCTACATCACCTAGTTCTTCAGGTATATCAACATCATACCCCTCTATTATTTCTCTGTCAACAAAACCCCAAAACTCTAGAACCTCAAACCTTTCGGCTCTGTCCTCTTGGTTATTGTCTTCCATAACGTGTTCCCACCATTCTTTATTGTACATCTCTCCTTCATTGAGAGATTTATCAATAGCATTTTCTCTAAAGAATGGTCTTTTCTTTAATGCACGTAATTGAGAGCGAGACATTTTGTGTCTCTCTATAATAAACTCAGCTTCATCCATGTTACTTGCATCAGGGTCTGGGTAGAAATTCCAAATAGATACGTGAGAAGTTTGTGGTACAGTCTTAAAGAGTGGGCTATACATTCCTTCTTCATCCCAATTAGGATACTCTTTATCTACAGCAAAAGGTCCTTTCATTATGCCTGTACCAAAAAGAGCCGCTTCAAAGGCTGCGGCTCGTAGTTGTTTCTTAGCATTCGACTCTTCTAGTTGGTCGTGTATTTTTTTCTCCATCTTCTTTGCTGCAACCATTGCAGGATGAAAGTTGACAGACGTAGGACTACCTGTCGATTTAAAATCTATCTTATCCTGAACAGGGTCTAAGTCATCTGTTAAAGGACCTACTCTTTCATTAAACTCTGGAAGGGTTTCTCCTGCTAACAATTCAGGTAGCTCTCTAGGAGTTATACCTGCCTGTCCTTTAGCTTCTGTTAGCTGTGGGTTTGTTTCTAGGCTAACTGTGTCTTCAACACCGTCAGGTAAAACTGTTGGGTCAATACTTAGTGGAAATTTATTGCCACCAAACAATACTTCTACAAGCTGTCCGTAAGCAGCAAGAACTTTTGTTTTGGTTACTTTAACAAATACCTTTGATTTTTCTGTGGAGGTAAACTGTACATCAGGACTATATAAACCACGGTAGTTTCTATAAGCCTGTATCCACCGTTCTTCATCACCTCGTCTGTTTGTTTCTGCTTTAGAGTATTTACCCTTTACAAAATTAACAATGTCCCCAACAGGTTCATCTGTTAATCCGTCTTGTGCCATATCTTCTATTGCAGAAGATTCTACAGAGTCAGGAGTTATATTATCTTCTTCCATATTTTACCTCAGTATCCAAAAGTTGAGTCAGCCATTTGAAAACCAGAACGCTGCATATCTGGGTTGTAGTCGAATAAACTACTACGTGGTCGTGTCATTACACCATAACGTAGTGCATCGTATAAGTGGTCTTCCGACTTTGTATCTACGTCTTCCGAGTTGTTCTTGTCGAGTGGGATAGAAGGAAGTTGAGATATAATATTTGTACAAGTGTTAAAGAAGACAATGCGTGGTTCTTCGGTAAATTCATCGACTTGCAATCGTCTGTGTATTTCATTCTTTCCTGCAATTCTACTTCCTTTACTTCTATCAGAGGGTCTCCATCGACAGCCTTTAATTATCATTTGTTCAGCCAGTGAAGGTCCTGTGTCCCCTCGCTTATGCCACAATGAACTATCTAGTACACCGTACCGTATTGTACCATCTTCGTGTTCAGCTTCAAGTACCATGTCTGCCAAGTCTGTTGCTAGTACCCTAGAAGCATACAACTCTCTGTAGACTACTAGTTGCTCTGAAGGTGTTACAGCTATCCAAACAACTCCTGTATGACTTCCATATCCATAGTCACAAGCTCTAAACTTTGTCCAACTGTTTGGTATACTATAAGGGTCAACAACGTGTATAGTCCTATTCCACTCTGGAAATGCCGCCCCTTCATTAACATCCCAATTACCCTCTAGTAGTTGCTTGCGTTGATACTCAGGCAGAGACAAAAGGTTTGCTTCATACATACCATCTTCAGATAAATAGGGATTATCAAAAAGAGTAGCAGGAATAAATCGCCTTTTAAATAATGGTTTACCTTCTTGACTGTGACCCTTAGGCATTTGAAGAACCTTACCTGTTTCTAGGTCTGTTGCCCAAAAAGATGTATTATGTGGTGCAGGGTCAATAAACATTTTCTTTACCCAACTGTGTCCTGCTCCCCCGGGGTTTGATGTAGCTCTCTGATATAAATCTAGTCCACTTCCTTTTGCTGTACGTAGTCTTGACCTCATGTAGTCAAATGGATAAGGACTCCCCCACTGTGTAAGTTCATCAAACCCTATCCAACTAAAAGCCTGTCCCTGATACCGTGTAACATCATCATCTCTGTCTAGGTAAGACATCCAAAGTGTTGCTCCTGATGGTGCTACCCAAGTCTTGTCTCTTTCCATAAAGCGTATATTGGGTATCGCCTGTGGGTAGAGTTGTTTAGAAACAGAGATAAGTTCTCTTAGTTCTTCTGTTGTACGTCTTATTAGTAGTCCTCTAAACTGAGGATTATTAAAGTAACGTACAGGGTCGGCTAACATTGCGTAAGACTTACCACCTCCTGCTGAACCACCGTATAACACTTCACGTTCTGTAGACGAAAGAAACTCTGTTTGTGGTCCTTTATTTGGTTGGAAGATAACATTTTGTGCTTCTTCCGTTTCTATTGGCTCAGGCTTCGGTTGTGCCTGTACCTTGTTCTCTTGCACCAAATCTTGTGGTTTCGATTTTTTCTGCCTTCTCAAGGGCTTCTTTGTACCTTTGGGCAAGGTAGCGTTGGTTTGAAGCTTCTCTCTTACGCTTTTGTTCAAGTTTTACTCTCTTCATCAAACCTACATGGGATATGTAGCGTCCAGACTGTTCACTCAACCAGTTCGATACATCTCTGTAGCTGTACTGTTTTAAATACTTCTTAGCCTTCTCTAACAAATCTAATTCTTCTACTATTGGTAAAAGAATATCTTTGTCTTCTGCGTCTTGTTTGTAGCCAAAGGGTACAGTCCGTCCTACTCGTACAACAGGTTGCCAATCAAACCCATCTTCTGTTTCCTCTGGTACAGGCAGTTTCCAGTCTTTAGTCGTTCTCATCATTCTTTGGTGGTAGGATGAACAGAGGACTAGCTGCCGTTACCTCTACCTTATCCGTTTTAGTAAATCCACTACGGTCTAGTACATCTTTAGCTGCTACCATCTTCTCTTTATTACCTAAGTCTGTGGGACTGTGCATTACTTCATACATAGAATAGGCTGCCTTAGTAGCTGCAGAAGAAATAAATTGTTTAGTCAAGTCAGCTATTTGTTCTTTAAGAGCAGCAGTAATAGAAGAGGTAGCAACATTGTCACTGTACCCTGCAAGCTTCTTAGCCTGAAGAGGATTACCTCGTGCTTCTTCAAAGAGGACATCTAGAAACTTTTGTTGTTTTTCTGTAAGTGCCATTAGTTTAACTCAAAATGAGGACCATCAATAAATGGTCTTCTACCTTGACTCCTTCTTACGTCTATATAATTATTCATGGCATCCTCCATTGGTCTTTCCCAATCCGTTATGCTGTCTATATTCCATGCTGCTCCCCAACGGATTGTAGCTCCAGTTTCTTTCGCAGCAGCTTTCATTGCATCAGCTATGTCATCGTACATCACGATGTCCCAACTTGGGTTACTACCATCATATGCCATTAAGTCTACAGCATGTGATGTTCCATCTTCTTGGATAAGGTGGCGAGACTTCATTGTTTGTGAGCGTCCTGCATTGTACAGCTTCTCCTGCTCTTCTAGGGAACGAACCCCATAAATCACGCCAAAGTCCACCTTGCTCAGTTCAATGGCACGTTTTACTGTGTCCACTAGTACAGGATTAACACCCTCTAGTTTGCCTAGACTTCTACTTGATAGTTTAAATGTCATTTCTTTTTCATCCCATTAAAAAATTTACCTGCAGACCGTGTGGCAAAACTTGCCGATACGATAGCTCCTAAGGCTATCTGATACCACTGTGGCATACCTGCCAAAGCCGTAAATCCGTCTGCTACTATACCCCTCCCCCATTCACCACAGAAGCTCAGTACCAGAGGAATACTAAAAAGTAGAGTTAGCCATTCGTCTTTCCACGAGCTTTGGGATGCCCTCATAGCAGCTAAGTCCCAATCTATCTCACCTGTGGCTTCTTTCATACGAATGGTTGCTTCAGCTTTCTGAACAGCAACCTTACCATCTAGGTAAGAAGATGCTAAACTAGATACAGAACTTAATAGTGTACCTAGCATTATACGCAGTCACAATCATCGTGGCACTTCTTATTCCACAATGCACACCATAATCTTTTTAAATATTTTCTCATCGTTCTTCCCTCCCCATTCCTTTTGTTTCTGATTTTTCTGCTCCCATCCAGATTGCAAAGCTCCCTGTCATTGCTCCTGTAATCACGGATATTAGTCCTGCCTGTTGTGTGGTCAACTCTGGCTGACTCAAAGCCCATTCTATACAACGAATATAAACTCCTGTCATAACAAGCATCATAAGTCTTGGAAGTATTCGCCATCTATCAAGTGTCTCTGGAGTCATCTTTATCCTTTATAACTTCCTTTACCCAATTACCGTTTTCTCCAGTCTTCTCGCAGTACTCACATTTATCATCCTCAATGTGATGTCCACAAACGTCACAGGTAGGCTCATACAGCATCTTCAAAGTATCCTATGTTATGTAATCTTTCTATAACTTCTTGTTTTCTTAGCGATGCTTTTAGGTTGCTTAACGAATTGCTTTCCTGCCTTTGTGCCTTTTCTTTTAGCTTTAGTTGTTGCTGCGTACTCTTGGGGTGATAGAGCCTTGATTGCAGCTGTTGGAAGATAGCGTTCTCCAGTTTTGCTACTGGGTTTACCACTCTTGGTTCTCCATTTTTGCTTTGACCATGATTTAAGTGACTTTTGACTTTTCTTTAGTGGCATTATGTTTTCTCTTTAACGAAACTTTTGCTTGCTTGGCGAGTCTGGACTGTGTAGTTTTCCCTTGAACGGCCGCACGTTGCTCAAGAACGGTGAGGATTTGTATTTTTCTTGCGTAGGGTTTGCTAATTCTCTTAACTTTAGCAATAGTATCTTTCGCATTTTGGATGGTTGCATACTTAATACTCACCGTGTCTTTAGGATTCTCGTCCGTGTAGAGCCTTCTGCCTGTATTTTTAGGCTTCTTGCCTGTGCCAACTTTAGGGTCTTTATTTATAACCACCACCCTTAGCTTTGTACTGCTTGGCTAACATCTGAGCTTTCCTAGCACTCCACTGTCCGGGCTTCCCACCAGAAGAACCTGATTTAATTCGGCTAAACAAATTCTTCCTCATGGTGGGTTTGGTATAGTTACCTGCCTTGTTAACGGTTGACTTAGCCATATGACTAGCCTTTCATTATCTTGTAGCCTTTAGATTTAGCAGCAGCTCTAAGTTGTCCAACAGTCATACCCCCTGCTGCATAACCCTTCTTCTTCATAGTAGCACCACCCTTAGCCATGCCCTTTTTCTTTTTGGTCATACCCCCCTTGTTCATTTTGCCTTTACCGTCTGCAGCAAATGCAGGAATCATCTTCCCACCTTTTTTGACCATAGGCATTTTGACTCCACCCTTAGCCATTCCTTTTTTCTTCATTGTAGCTCCACCACGAGCCATACCTTTTTTCTTCATCTTATCTTTTTGCATTGCCATAGTTATTTCCCCTCTTTAGCATATAAGTTATTAAAGACTCGTTGAGTATCCCATACATACTCAGTCTCTTGTTTTGAATGAAAGACCCTTTGGTTCGGCATAAAGTCAGGTGGTCCTTCCCCTGTCTCAAACCATGCAGGGTGGGTTACTCGTACTCGATTGTTTGGTAACGCTACTATGTTACCAGTGTACTCTCCTGCTTCCATCAACTCTAACACATGACTTTGTTTATGTTGAGCCGGGTCATCTGCTATCTCACTGTTTGTATAGTCTACAGTAAAATAGTATTTCGCAGGGTAGAACTCTCCTTCTATCTTGGCTATCCAAGGAGCAGGAGTCGCCCTATTCAAAACGTAGACCGAGTGGTCATGCGACATACAATCCCAAGGCTGTGCTACGTATGGTGGTAACTCTTGCGGCCATTCGTCATATGGTGTGTCACCAACCAATGCTGTGATGGGCATTCTCGCCCACATTGCTCCACCGTGTACGTTCTCTTCGTCTGTGTCATCCACTTCACAGCCAGTGAATATAACTTGAAAACTGAGTGACCTATTCGGTAAACTCGTTACGGCTATTACCATTGCGTGTAAAAACTCACCATGATATCGTTGAAAGTTACAGGTGTATTCTCTTCTCACCCAAGTTTTAAAATAAGGTATGTTGCTTTGTAAATATGCCATGTGCTAATTATAACACACCTTAAAAACAAAATCAAGTACTAAGCTGCAGTTGTCTTTGGTATTTCTATTATAGACGTAATAACATGCAACCTGTTTGCCGTACCTGCTGTTACCTTAATGATGTCACCAGACGTTAGTATCAAGTCTCTAGTGAATAACTCTACCGTTCCTTTAGACCCTACAGCCTTATCCTTATACACGCTGAATACATCACTACCGTTTGTAATTGTAACCGTTATTGTATCAGCATTAGCACTGTCCTCTGATACAAGCATAGACTGTACCACAGAGACTGTGAGGGCAGGACAGGTGTAGACGGTGGTAGCATTTGTAGTCGTTAAGTCCGTCTTTACATTCTTCAGCCGAGAGGTGCTGAGGACATTTGCCACTACCTACCTCTTCTCGCCATTCCCCCACCGTAGAACATTCCCTTCTTACGGTAGTCCGTCATGCCGCCCTTGTTCATAGTTAGTCCAGTAGTGGGGTTTACTTTTCTGCTTAAACCATTCTGCATAGCAGACTGTGTTAGCCCACCTACGTTCATCTTCTTCTTCTTTTTCATTAGTCCCCCTTTTTGAACACCACTCCTCTTGGCTCTTATTCTAAAGTCTATTGGGTCTCTCAAGTAATCATTGTAGAGTTCTTTATCTATAGCCTTCATTTCCTTTAACTGCTCATCAGTATAGGGGTCTCCTGCTTCCTCCATCATTTTTCTTCTAGACTCTCTCATTGGTTCTAAAATAAAATTTAATAATTTAGATGGGAGTTTTTCTAGTTTATCCACAAAAGATTCCTTCTCTCCTCCTTTTCCTTTTACATCTTTAATTTTTTTCTCAGCCATGTTGTTCTCCTACCATTTTACTTTGTGTGACCAGTATCGTGCTGACATTTTACTTGGCTTTGAATCTTGTGCATCATGTCGTGCATAATATGATTTCTTTCGTGCTTTATCTTTAGCACTCTTAGGGCTTTTACCTGCTCCCTTTACTCCCTGCTGTCCAAAACGTATTAGCTTTAGCTCGTGACCCTGTTGTGCCAGAACCATGTGAGACTTTGTTTTATGGTCTGGAGTTCTCTTGGGTTTGTTTACCCCTTTTAGGTTATGCTTCTTGAGGAGTGCTGCTCTTCTATTTTCATGTGCCATAGTTTTTTCTCTTTACGTGTGGCTGATAAACATCTTTTGCTTCAAGCATCCCCTCCAAATACATTGCCCTCTCTACGTGGTCTAGTGTGTAGCGTACTCCAGTATCTTGAAATATCTTTTCACGGACGTAGAAGACATCTGACCTTGGGATGTGACACCTTCGTAGTCTTGATTCATCACCGTCAGCTAAAGCTTTATAAAATTCGTGCAAGACATTATCGCTAACATACGTTTTTGTCTTTGGCATGACCCTAGTTATACTTTCTCCGTGGTTCTTGTCAAGAACAAACGACAGAAAATACACCTTCCCCTCTAATTTAATTTTTCTGTTACTAGTATACTTAAAGTATTCTTAAAGTAACATTAATAATTAACTAAAGGAGTAGGAGATTAAGGTTAACTTTAAGATACTTTAAGTATATTATAATGTATACATAATGTATGTCAATAGAAATCTTCACTTCGTAGGGAAATAAATACAGATTGTGACATAAATGCTTAACATTATCCATCAGGCTACTGATTCGCTAATAGTAGCACAAAGTTTAACCACAGTCAACACAAAATGTTTAAACTTTAGGCAATACTTTCGTTGCACCCCCAGTCCTCCCCCTCCTCTGGAGTAATAATTAACAGGACTTTGTGTAAAAACTAGGTAAATGCCTAATATTTAGGCAGAATAATTGCTGCTGCTACAGAATGCTGCCGCTGTATACAGTGGTTAACAGCCTAATATTCCCCTCTCTGGCAGAGTACATATATACTATCTACGCTGCCCCCGGTGGCGCATGCCCTACTGTGATATATTTATCATAGATTTTTATATTATTGTAGCTTTTTTGCAACTCTAACTACTAACTCACTGTTTTTATTATGTTTTTTATATAATAATACATTATC
>Ga0075468_10000808_pt1 | contig 12843 bp, 25 predicted proteins | sample DEB08_DNA_12_FD_77578 | JGI IMG/M metagenome (GOLD analysis project Ga0075468, IMG submission 77578) | Aqueous microbial communities from the Delaware River and Bay under freshwater to marine salinity gradient to study organic matter... | ecosystem: Environmental > Aquatic > Marine > Coastal ...
AGAAAGTAACAGACTTAGCGGCACTGGGAGCAACACCAGCGAGTGACGACGTTTTATATATTGTAGACACTTCAGACACTTCTGGAGGCGCGGCGGGTACAAGTAAAAAAGTAACCTACGCCAACATTGGAGGTGGCGGCACATCCACAGCTTGCTCTATTGCCGCCGGTGGTGCAAGAGTGTCAATAACTACTTCGACAGACGCAGGCGCACAGGCTACAGTGTGGGGTGGCTCATTGGGTTTTAGTTATTATTTATGGACTTCTTTTATGGCTAATCCATTAACCACAGGCGGCGATTTAGGAACGCCCGGTTCTACACAAATTACTGTTGATTTAGACGACATAACAAATGGGCTCTTTAGGGCTCCTCTTGCCGGAACCGCGGGGGTTTATGTGTGTCAAGAGTTTGATTCGTCTGCTGAAGTTGCCGGAGTTGTGATGCGATACTTTATGTATAAGTGCGACATAGCAACAGCATTAGCATTAACAAACGGAACAGGTGACACAGGTTCATTAACGGCGACACTTGTTGCAAGTACAAAACTAACCGTACCAGCTTCGTCACAAAATCTTAAACCTATGGTAATAACTTCAACTAATGGCGTTGCGTTAGCGGCTGGCGATCTTGTTTTTGGTTGCACCGTATACGACGGCACGGTTACATCGACTCAATACTTTCCTACTAACGTACAAATGTTTACTACATAATGGCACGAGAAATAAACTACGATTCTAAAGACAACGCTCACGACGACATTCTAAACGATAAGCCAAGCGGAAAGGCATCAATTGCATCACTTGATTTAAAGCTTAGACGCTTGTACGATATTGTTCACGACTTTATAGAGTTTCACCACACTAAAAACCCAGACGCGTAATGGACTTTACACAATACGAACTTTTAGGACTTGCGGGAGGCTTGCTTGGTACTATCTTCAAATTTCAACGTGACTACACTGTGTTGACGGCACGAGTAATTTCGTTAGAAAAACACGAAAACGAAGTGAAAGAATTGCTAAAAGAACTTTGCACTGGTATGCAAGACATCAAAATACTACTCGCAGAAAAAGGTATCAAATGAGGGAAATTAAAGAAGTAATACTACACTGCACGGCTACGCCCGCAGATCGTAAACTAACAGTGCAAGAGGTACGCAACTGGCACGTTAAAGGCAACGGCTGGGACGACATAGGCTACCACTTTCTAATACACCAAGACGGTACTGTTGAACGCGGCCGACTACTTGACAAAGTAGGAGCGCATACTTGGGGTAACAACTACGGAAGTATTGGCGTAGCTTATTGCGGTGGTGTAGTAAAGAAGACTAAAAAGTCTTTAGATAAAGAAAAGCCAAAGTCTAAAACGACGCTTGTATCTAAGGACACAATGACAAAAGAACAAGAGGTGGCATTTCGCGACCTTGTTAAGTTCCTTGAGGTTTGCTTTGGCGAACTAAAGGTGCGCGGACATAACGACTATAATAAAGGCAAAGACTGTCCCGGCTTTAATATGCGGGACAAGTTCGGCGACTTAGTAAACAGATAAAATATGGAATTTATTCAAAACAATTGGGTTGAGTTATTGCTTGCCCTTATCACGCTTGGTAGTTCTTGGACGGCTCTAACAGCTACTAAGAAAGACGACGAAATACTTGACATCATAAAGCGAGTATTCAACGCTATTGTATTAGGCAAAAACACTTGCGCTAAAGACTGCAAAGAAGAATGCAAAAACAAATAATAGGCTTGCTATCAAAGCTTGACATCAGCGAAATATTCCGCGACAAAGGCGGACTTCGTAAGTGGTCAGCGAAGCGCACCATTGGGGGCGTAATTGTAACCTATGCACTGACATCCATGAACGGGGAAATAGAATGGAACGGGGTGGTGTTATGTGTGGTAGGTATTGTTCCACTATGCCTTTCTTTCTTTGAGCGACCATAGGCCACGACTAAAAGGAAAGAAGCTAAAAGCGTTCCAGCACCTCACTAAAAAAGAGAGGCGCATACTTGTGGTCGGGGATTTGCACTGCCCTTTTGATTTAGACGGATATCTGAAGTTCGTAGTTGACACTTACGAAAAGTGGAATTGTAATCAAATTATCGCAATTGGTGACTGCATCGATAATCATTATGCCTCATTTCACCCGACCGATCCTGACGGCTTCGGTGGTGGTGAAGAACTTGATAGGGCTATCAAAAGACTTACAAGATACCGTGACGCTTTCAAGAAGATATGTGATAAGAAAATTGATGTACTCATCGGCAATCATGATCGTCTAATCATGAGGCGCGCATTTGATTCAAACATTCCAGCCCGCTGGATAAAGTCTTACAACGAAGTGCTGGGTACTGACTGGAATTGGTGCGAGCGTGTAGTATATGACGACGTACAATACACACACGGCGAAGGTGGGACGGCGCGAACCCGTGCGAAGAACGACCTCATGTCAAGTGTTGGCGGACATATACATACACAGGCCTATGTTGAGAATCTTGTTGGAAGGAAGTACCGCATCTTTGCTATGCAAACTGGTTGTGGCGTGGACGCTTCCAGTTATGCCGCCGCGTATGCTAAGAACTTCAAGAGGCAAGCAATAGGGTGTGGAGTCGTTTTGGGGGGCCATACAGCCATTAACGTAATGATGCCCTTGGGTAGACCTAAACCGAAGGCCGGCGTGGTCTTATAAAGTTCGAGAACTGTTCCGCTTTGTACCCTTCCGGGAATCGAACTATTAGGCAAGAAGAAACCCCGCACCAAAAATGAAAAAGGAGCGAGGCTTCATAAGTGCTATGTCAGACACTTACTTCAGGCATAAACAAATCAATGTGCCTGTGTAAATATACGAAGGTTTTCTTCTTCAACAACTGATTCAACTGATTTAATTATTTCAAGGCATAACTCATTGGGAACCTTACTTCGTTCGTGATTGTTTTTTAAGCCTTGTGTGCCAGTTCTTGAACCACGAGGTGCGGCTTCGTGACACGGCATTCCATTTTTACACATAGGTCTTGGATTCCAAATATCAAGGACGGCATTAGTCCAAATATCAGTTGGCTTCATACGTTTGTCCCCGTATTGGCAATAGGTAATAGTTCTTCTGAAGTTGCCATCACATTCAAGCATTTGCATAAAATCCATCTTTCTCAATAAGCCACGAGGGTTTTCTATAAAAAAGAAACGAGGGTTTAGTTGTTCGATTATTCCTAAAGTTTTATGTATATACTGTATACCCTTTAAGCAAGCGTCTGTCTTCGGTTGTTTTTCTTTAGTCCAATGATGCCCACACGAAGCAATTGAAAATGTAGTACACGGTGGAGAAGCCCAAATCACGTCAGGTTTGAACGGCACTTTGTCAATGTCAAAGTCTAAAATATCACAGACATAATTAACGCCTTCAAAGTCGGTGTAGTCAGAAGTAAAAACTTCGTGTCCTCGTTTTTTTGCTACGTTGCTAAAAGAGCAAGATCCGGCAAATAGCTCAAGAATTTTCATTTTGTAATTGTTTAATGATTGCTGTTTTTGTTTCTTCTATGGCGTTTAGTCTTTCAGTCAAAGACTTTATATACTTTTCTACTTCGTCTTTTGTTGTAGCTAAGTAGTAACCTTTAGACGTTGCAATAACCAAGTTAACGATGTGGTTGACTCGTATGTACTGCACAAGCTTACGAACACGCGCGTCGTTTATCTTGTATCCCTGTTCCTTCAACGCCTTGCATATTTGCTTATTGGTTACAGCGTTTTCTTTTCCCACCTTAGTTCTTAAACCTTTAACAAGCAAAGGCAACAAGGTGTTGCGCTCGTAGTCGTTTAGTTCGTGGGTTTCGTTTTCAAAATTCGTTATCATCTAAATAAGTGTATGGACATTAAGATCGCCAGTACAAGAATTAGGCAAGTAATGAACTTAGCCAAAGGCGAAGAGGGGTCGTTTGTTATCATGTTGCAAATATAACATAAATAAACTTTAGATAAAAATAAACTTTTTTTTAGGTTTAATGAAAGTTTAGTCATATATTAGCACCATGTTAAACAAATCAAAAGAACAAATGACAAAGCAAGACCGCCTTTTTTACTTAGAAGATCTTTACTACGATCTCTTTGAGCGTGGGTTAAGAACAGAGGCTTACTTAGTTGAATTAAAAATAAACAAGCTAAGAGAAGAATACGATCAAACACCGCATACTTTATAATAACAAATCAATAAACAAAATGACACTCGACGACCTAATTAAGGAAGCGCAAGAAAACGTGCAATACCACGAAAGACGACTCCAAGAAGAACAAACAAAGTTGGACGCATACTACACAGCTCGCGACGCGAAAGCTGACAACCCACACTCAAAATGAATCCTTACTCTAATTGTTGTTGGGCAGAAACATTTTATACTGAACTTGGTATATGCCCCAAATGTTTAGAACATTGTGAATTTTTATACGAAGAAAAATGAAAACATCATATCCCGACGAACCTATTCACGACTTCAAAGAATGGAGACAGTGGATCACACAACAAGTCGTACACGCAAAAGAAAGGCGTGTTATTGAAGACTTCAAGCAATCAATTATAAACGCAAGAACAAAGAAAAAATGAGCGAAATCTTAGTAGACATATCAAACGAATACGGTTACACCATTATGGGTGTAAAAGGCGAAGGTCTTGACGTTGGTGGGTGTGCTTTAACTGCACCCGGTCTTACTGACGTAGAATTAAACAAGACATACGAAAAGCTTGTCACGCTACAAGTGGACGGTAACTACATAGGCTTTGCCGGAATTAGTTCGGCTATTGGTTATATATGCAAGGCCGAAAAAACCAAAGGTAAAAAGATAAAAAACATAACATACTGGGGTAGTCCGGAGGCTATATATTATTTGAAGCTTAGGTTTGCACTATGTAAAGAAGACGCCGACGACCTCTTATGTACTGAACGCGACAAAGAAGTGTGGAAGAACAAGGCGGAAAAGAAAGACTACCTTTCGCGCGTGATGGGTATGAAGGTTGGAAAAGCCGTAAATAAATATGAAGTAAATTGTAAACCTTTTAACTATTAAAATATGCAGACAAGTAAAATAAAGACCACCCAAGCGAGTGGCACTTACGTTAGTAAGTTCGATGGTTCAACTATGTACACCTCAGAAGTTGAATTGGAAGACGGAACTGTTGGCGAAGTGTCAGCGAAGTCCGCTGACCGTTGGAACTTAGGCGACGAAGTTGCGTACACAGTAACCGAGGGAAAGTTCGGAAAGAAGCTAAAGCTAAACCGCCCGGACTATGGAAGCAACCCAACAAGCACCGGCACTTCGGTTTCGCGCTTTCAAGATCGTCAAGACATAATTCTAAACGAGTGGGCTATCGGTCGTGCTATGGAGTGGGAAATGAACCAAGCATCACCCGATAAAGTAAGCCTAAGAAATGCGGTAAACCTTGCAAAGCAACTCAAGAAGTATGCGCTTGATTTAGAAGCCGCTAATGTTGAAGTGCCTGAAATGGAAATAACAAACCCGTTCTAATGAAAAAACAACGCTCAGACTTCAAAGAGTTCATAGGCAAACATTACGGAACACAAACCCGAATGGCGCGAGAACTGGGAATAACAACCGCAACTATTAACGGTTGGATTAAACGAAACCCGCGTGGCATATTAAAGTATGCACCGGAAATTGTTAAAGACAAAAACGTAACCGCATCACAAATTGTTTGGGAGGTTATGCACCACGAGCGTATTTTGTCGGAATGATTGACTACTTTACATTCTCACGAATAGACGCTGAACAATACGGAGTGGATGGAGCAGTATTGCTTCACCACATCCGCTATTGGGTAGCTAAAAACGAAGCTAACGACCGAAACTATTGTGACGGTAAATACTGGACGTACAACACGCAGTCGGCTTTGTCGCAGTTATTCCCTTTCTGGTCGGCTCGTAAGGTCGGACGCTTGCTTTCTAAACTTGAAGAACAAGGCGTAATAGAATCCGGCAACTACAACGACAAGAAGTACGATCGAACTAAGTGGTTTACTTTGTCAAATGCAAATGACAATAGTGGTAGCATCCATTTGTCAAAATTGACTAATGCAAGTACCGAAACTGTCGCACCTATACCAGATAACTACCAAAGTACTAATCATACTACTACCATTATATATCCGTTCGACTCGGAAAAGTTCAAAAATATTTGGAATATTTGGAAGGACTATAAGCGTCAGCAGTTTAATTTTAAGTACAAGAACCAATACTCAGAACAAGCCGAACTAAAGAAGCTTGCTAACCTCGCACAAAATGAAGAACACACAGCAATCCAACACATCGAAGAAGCTATCGCCGGAACTTGGAAGGGATTCCACCCAATTAAAAATAAGACAGCAACAGGTAACGGCTTCGACACTGAAAAGTATCGCGCTTATATCGAGTCGCTCTAAGATCACACCAGCGGATGCGTGGCATAACGGAACAAATGTTCGGGCCGCATTCAAGTATTGCCCGCGACAAACACACGCCGCACTGACTGCGTTGCTCAAGTCAACCCTTGATTATCTAAATTACAACAAAACGATTAGAGAAACTGAGCATGTTATTGAAGCTGTCGACCATTTGATAGAGGAATTTCCAGCTATGAAAATAGAAGAATGGCGGTGCATCATGACCAATTTTAAGGCCGGTAAATATGGCAACAAGTACGAACGCTTAATGCTTCCGGAACTTGTCGAGGCTTTTCAGATATACGAAGGCGAAAGAGCAGAGCGAAGGGAAGCACAATGGAAGCACCTAAAAAACAAACCTGAAGGCGAGCCTTTAACACCAGAACAAAAGGACATAATGAAAAGACTCCTCGCTGACTTAGATTTACCTGAACCTGACTACGACGACAAAGGGAGGTGGAAGTTTATCGAACACCCAAACTCAGAGGGATAGTTATGCACACCATTTGCAAACGTAGAAGCCTTTCGTATATATTATGGCATGGAAGGTCTTGTAATTGCGATGGTTGTACTTGCGTTTGTTGACGTAGGTGTTGAGTATTATATAAGCGCGGGCCTTAGAGTTAACGAAATGGTTATCGCCTTGCTTGGTATTTTATTCTTATGCCTGTAAAGCGATCTACACTTGTTAAAAAGCTGGACAAAGTATTCAGTCAATACGTCCGAATGAAGGACGCAGACCACGCCGGCTACGTTTCTTGCTTCACTTGCGGAATGACTAAGCACTGGAAGGAGGTGGACGCAGGACACTTTCAGTCTCGTGGAAAGTACGCAACGCGGTGGCACGAGGATAATGTACGCCCCCAGTGTAAACGTTGTAATGGTTTTCGCGGGGGTGAGCAGTACCTTTTCGCGCTCAACCTTGGAACGGATTTAGCGGACGAACTTGTCGTTCTAAGCAATCAACCGGCGCGACTTACTAACGATTGGTTGTTGGAAAAGATTAAACACTACCAAGAAGAAGTGAAGAAACTTTTGTAAAATTTGGCTGTGGTTCAAAAGTACATACGCGAAAACTATGCGGCTATTATTGATATAGCCAAAGTCATAACGAAAGGACACCACCCGGACTATGAAGACTTAGCCCACGAGGTTATTCTTATGGTGCTTACAGCTAACCGGGAAAAGATGGCCAATATCGTAGAAAAGAATCAGATGCGGTTTTGGATAATACGGCTCTGCATAAACAACTACCGAAGTACCACAAGTCGCTACCACTACAAATACAGAAAACCAAAGGAACGCCATAGGCAAGCGGCGGAACATTTGCGCCACGTTCACAGCTTAGACGAAATAGAGCAGAAGAAATGGAACGAGGTGCTACTTAATTTTATAGAAGACAAACTACAAGACGTTGAGTGGTTCGAAAAGAACTGCTTCGCTATTTACTACGGGGACAAGCATTCGCTAAACTCATTAGCAGAAGAAACCGGAATAAGTCGAAATACACTATACAGAGCAATACGCGACGTCAGAACATATATACAGAATGAAAAAGAAAAGCAAGGGCTTAGGAGATACCATACAAAAAGTAAGTGAGGCAACAGGAGTAGAAAAGGTCGTCAAGAAATTCTTTGGCGAAGATTGCGGGTGCGACAAAAGACGCGAACGCCTAAACAAAATGTTCCCCTATCGCGACATCAAACAAATGACGCCAGAACAGATGACATTTTTTAAGGACGTATTACAGCCGGCTTATAGATCAGGCAAAAACTTAGGCAAGAACAACGCTACCGAGTTTTATCAATTGTATCAAGAAGTATTTAATAAAAAGATGAAGCGCACAAACTGTTCGTCGTGCAATAAAAATATGTACCTTGAACTATTAAAGGTTTACGAATCAAGCTGTGAAAACGAATAACATATACCTAAACGTGGGATACCTAAACGACATAGACGGCAACGCTAACAAAGCCATGACACAAAAGAAGGCTATGCAAATAACCAAGAAAAGAGTTAAGGCGATGGGTTATTGTTGGAAAGAACTGGCGAGCGCGAAGCGTCACAGACATCTAACCGATATGCGCAAAATAGTATGCACCTACCTATACGACAACCTTTGGACGTTCCCACAAATAGGCAAGGCACTGAAAATGGATCACAGTTCGGCTATATACCACCGCCGCACGTTTAACGAACTACTACAAACCGACGACCAAATGCAGACACTTTGGTTTCAATTTAAGAACAATGGCACACCGTCAAGCAAATAAGAACATAAACACAAGCGACGACTTCTTGTTAATCTCAAGACACAAGAACCTTATAAAGATACAGTCGCACAATAACGACTCGCCCAACATTATATTAGACTTAGCCGTAGCAAACAAACCATTCTTGGAATTGCTAAGGTCTGTAATAAACTCAGTAGATGAACATCAAGAAAAGCAAAAGACCGATAGGCCAACTCCAGACGGATCCTCACAACCCGCGAAGCCTGAACAAGGAGAAGTACAAGAAGCTGAAGTCATCGATTGAGGCATTCCCCGAAATGCTATCTGTCCGCCCTTTAGTGGTAGCGGACGGTTATGTGGTGGGTGGTAATATGCGACTCCTTGCACTCAAAGAATTAGGCTATCGAGAGGTTGAAGTTATAGACGTTAGCGATTGGACAAAAGCCCAGCGCGACGAGTTTATGATTAAAGACAACCTAAGCTACGGCGACTGGGACTGGGACTTGCTTGCTAATGAGTGGGACGCGATGGATCTTGAAGCATGGGGACTTGACGTTTGGACTGACGACGTAGACATTGCTCCGGGCCTGACAGATAAAGACGAACTACCGGACAAAGCGGGAATCGAACTCAAGACACAACCCGGAGATATTTGGCAACTTGGCAACCACCGCATAATGTGTGGCGATTGCACTAAGCCGGAAAACTTAGCGAAGTTATTCGACGGCGAAAAGGCCGACCTCATTCACGCCGACCCACCTTACGGAATGGGAAAGCAAAAGGACGGGGTGCAGAACGACAACCTATACCGAGAAAAGTTAGACGCTTTCCAAATGGATTGGTGGAAGGCTTGCCGCGCCTTTACAATAGACAAAGGAAGTGCCTACATTTGGGGCAACGCACCCGACTTGTGGAGGCTATGGTATAAAGGCGGACTCCAAGACTTTGAGCAATACGAACTACGCAACGAAATAGTATGGGACAAAAAAGCAATACCCGGTATGAAGTCGGATCTTTTGACGCAGTACCCAGAAGCAAGCGAACGATGTCTATACTTTCAATTTGGCGAACAGTTCATAGGCAACATAAATAGTTCCGACTTTCCGGAAGAATGGAGATCGCTATTAACCTACCAACAAGAAGAAGCAACAAAAGCCGGTCTAACTAAGGAAAAGCTAAAAGAAATAACAGGAACGCAAATGTGGTCGCATTGGTTTAGTGAGTCGCAGTTTTCAATAATAAGCAAAAAGAACTACGAAAAGTTAGCTCAAGCATATCCAGGAAGCTTTACAAGGCCACACAAAGAACTAAAAGAAGAATGGCAAAGGGTAGGAGTCGAATTGTTTAGAAAACGCAACGCAGAGCTTCGCTGTTATTTTGACAACGGACACGACGTAATGCGTGACGTATGGGAATGCAATAGAGTAACCGGCGAAGAACGACACGACCACGCAACACCAAAGCCGGTTGAATTGATGGAACGTTGTATAAAGTCAAGCTGTCCTGTAGGGGGCATAGTCCTTGAACCGTTCCTTGGTTCGGGTTCTACTCTTATGGGAGCAGAAACCACAGGGCGTTCTTGCTATGGTTTAGAACTAAGTCCGGAATATATAGACACAGTAGTCAATCGTTGGGAAAAGTACACCGGAAGACAAGCCTTTAAGATATGAGCAAGTTTACACACCCCGACACAACAAAAGCACAAATGGCACACAATAAAAAGGAATTTTTAGAAGCTTTGGAGCGATCGCTTGGGGTAGTATCTACTGCGGCAAAAGCTTGCAACATATCGAGACGCACACACTACCGTTGGTTAGAAGAAGACGAAGAATACAAAGATGCGGTCAAGGACATACAAGAAAGCGCGATAGACTTTGCGGAAAGTTCACTACACCAGCAAATCAAAAACAAGATACCGAGTAGCACTATCTTCTACCTAAAGACCAAGGGCAAGCACCGAGGGTATGTAGAAAAGCAAGAAATAGAAGTAAACGAACCGAAGCCGTTCAAATGGTTCGATGACGAATAGACAGCCGTCGACATATTACCACGTTAAAAAGTCCAAGGCTAAGATACAAGTACACCAAGGCGGCACAAGGTCGGGCAAGACGTACTCAATTTGTCAGAGCCTGATCGAACTATGCTACAAGAACAGAAGTGCCGGCACGGTTATCACAATAGTCCGCAAGACATTCCCCGCACTTAGGTCGTCAGTAATGCGTGACTTCTTCGACATACTCACACAAGGTGGACACTACAAAGAAGAACACCACAACAAGAGCCAAGCGACATACACACTATTTGGCAACCTTATCGAGTTTATAAGCGCGGACCAACCGCAAAAGCTAAGAGGCCGAAAGCGTCATATTCTATACATTAACGAAGCCAACGAATTAAGCCTTGAAGATTGGCGACAGCTTATCCTTAGAACAACAGATAAAACCCTGCTCGACTTTAACCCGTCCGACCAATTTCACTGGATATACGACCACGTATTAGAACGCGACGACGTGGACTTCTTCAAGACTACATACAAGGACAACCCTTTCCTTGAGCAGTCCGTTATTGACGAGATAGAGAGGTTTAGAGAGACGGACGCGAACTACTGGCGTATCTATGGCCTCGGCGAGCGCGGAGTTAATACAGCGGCCGTATTCCCACAATGGGAAGTAGCGGAAGCAATACCGGAACGCGCAAAGCTTGTTGCGTATGGAATGGACTGGGGCTTTACGAATGATCCTACCGCGCTTGTGTCTGTTTGGTTGGAGGACTATTCTTTGTATATTCAAGAACACCTATACAAGACCGGCATGACTAACCACGATATAAGCAAAGAACTAACCGCCCTAAGCTTAGACCGTACACCGATAATTTGCGATAGTGCCGAGCCTAAGTCAATCGAAGAACTACACCGCTTCGGGCATAACGTGAAGCCGTCAAAGAAAGGACCGGACTCTATTCGCTTGGGTATTGATATAATGAAACGCCACAAGCTATATATACTTGCAGACTCACTAAACGCCCAGAAAGAATTTAGAAACTACCAATGGGAGGTAGACCGCAACGGAACACAGCTATCAAAACCCAAAGACCAAAACAACCACATCGTCGACGCCGTTAGGTACGTTTGCATAAACCGCATAGGCGCACCGTACTCAGGCAAATACTACATATCATAATGGAAATAATAGTACCGGACTCTATGGCCGACATAACGGTCAAACAATACAAAGCTATCGCAGACCTAAAGGTCACGGAAGGAAGCACCGAATGGTTGGCGGAAGCTGTTGCTGTCTTTTGCAATCTTACGCCCGACGTAGTTGCCAAGCTTACGGTTGCAGAACTGGAAAGCATAAGCGAAATAGTGCAACGCATAAACGACCCGGAACAGAACAACCAAGAACTCCAAACCAAAATAGAGCATAAAGGCAAGAGGTATGGATTTCACCCTAACCTATCTAAGTTAACCGTTGGTGAGTTTGCAGACTTAGAAACGTATTGTGCCGGAGGCTTCTTTGAAAACATAAACGAAATAATGGGCATACTTTACCGACCTATAAAAACGGAAGGGGGCAGCTTTTACACAATCGAAGAATATACCGGCGACGTATTTCCGAACCACTGGGACGACTTAAAAATGGACGTCGTACTTGGAGCGACCAATTTTTTTTTGTCTACAGGCGTGACCTTAACAACCGCTTTAGCCAACTCTTTAGCGGAGGGGGAGACGGGAACATAATGTCCGACAAATGGGGTTGGTATGTTATCATTCACACTTTAGCCGGCGGCGATCCGTTAAAAATTAAACACGCTACCGAAATTGAAATAGAATCGGCCTTCACATATTTAGCTTATGAACAAGACAAGAACCGACAAGGTAAGTCACCAGACGCACAACAATACAGATGAAATCCTACATACAAATAACTGACCTACTACAAACAATAACGAACGACCACCTTATGCTTCAGCATTTTGCGGCCGGGCCTTTGGACCAAGTAGATATTGACAAGCTTGGACAAACGAACTACCCGTTCTTGTATTGTGAGATATTAGGAGCAAACATAGACAACGGCGTAATGAGTTACGACCTTGAATTATTGGTGGCCGATATGATCCAAACAGACCTAACAGACCGCAACCAAGTCTACTCCGATACGCTTCAAATGTTGCACGACGTTTTGAAT
>Ga0075468_10000815_pt1 | contig 12791 bp, 15 predicted proteins | sample DEB08_DNA_12_FD_77578 | JGI IMG/M metagenome (GOLD analysis project Ga0075468, IMG submission 77578) | Aqueous microbial communities from the Delaware River and Bay under freshwater to marine salinity gradient to study organic matter... | ecosystem: Environmental > Aquatic > Marine > Coastal ...
CTGGTTCTAAAAATAAAGGAGGTAAATTAGGTAAATTTAAAGCTGGAAGAATGGTGAAACCTTTTTCAGATGCCGCGTTTTCTTTAGCGCATGTAAATGATTTTTCACCCCCTTTCAAAACTCGTTTTGGGTGGCATATTGTAAAATTAATCAAGAAACATCCTATTCGTTCTTTTGATGAAATGAAAAAAGAGTTATACGACAAAGTAAAAAAGAGTTCTAGAATGCAGTTGTCTAAAAATGCTATTGTTACCAAATTAGAAAAAAAATATACGATTATAGAATTTGAGGAGGCAAAAAAGATTTTAAACAGAAATGATATAAGAACCCTTCCTAAAGACTCTTTACAGCAAACCATCCTTCGTATTAATGATAAGAAAATAGGACAAGAAGTATTTGTTGAATATATTAAAAATAGAAGCAGTTCGCCCGTTTTTGAACTTTACAAAACTTTTAGAGATACTCAAATAATGGACTATTATAAAGAAAATTTAATTTATACAGAACCTGAATATGCACATATTTTAAAAGAATATGAAGACGGTTTATTACTTTTTGAATTAATGCAACAAAAAATTTGGCAAGCAGCGACTAAAGATAGCTTGGCCTTAAAAAAGTATTTTAAAACCAATGTAGCAAATTATAAAACGGATGAGTTAAAAACGATAAAAGGACAGGTTATAAATGACTATCAAAACTTTTTAGAAGAAAAATGGATCGCAACATTAAGACAGCAAAGTGAAATAATAGTTAATAAAAGACAATTAAAGGGATTAATTAGGTTTTACAGAGAAGAATAATGAAGTATACAATTGTTTTATTTTGTCTTGTTTTTTTGACCTCTTGCGATTTATTCAAAATAAAAGAGAAAGAGAGTTATGGTTCAGAAATTGTTGCGATCATAAATACGGATAAACTTTTTAGAGAAGATTTGTTACCTATTTTACCTAAAAACGTCAATAGAACAGATAGTCTTGTTTTAGTTAAAAGTTATATACAAGATTGGGCAGTCAACAAATTGTTACTTGAAAAAGCAAAGAATAATAGTTCTCTAGAGGCTGTTAATCAAATTGATGCTTTGGTAAAAGATTACAAAGAAAGTTTATTAATCAATAACTTTAAAGAGCAATTAGTAAAGCAACAATTAGATACCCTTATTTCTGAAGAAGAACTGGAGGTGTTTTATATGCTGAATAAAGAAAATTTTAAATTAAACGAAGAATTAGTAAAAATAAAATACTTGCATTTAGACAATCATATTAAAGATATAAAAGAATTCTCATCACTTTTTAAATCTGACGATATGAATGATTTAGAAGCATTAGAAAAACAAGAACTAAGTTTTAAATCCCATCAATTTAATGATTCTATTTGGACGCAATTAGACAACATTTTGTTAAAACTTCCTTTTTCAAAGGAAAAACTGTTAAAAAAAACAAAATTCCTCCAAAAACAAGATTCATTAGGTTTATATTTGGTGGCTATAAAAGAGGTTTTACCGCGTAATTCTATAGCACCATTAAGCTATATAGCAGGAACAATAAGACAAATGATTTTACACAAGCGTAAAATTGAGTTAATAAGAGAGATAGAAAAAATAATAGTCAAAGATGCAACACAGAACAATGATTTCAAAATATATTAAAATTTCAATTTGTACCTTCATTTTAGGATTTGTAGGGTTGCAAACAGCTGCTCAAAAAACAAAAATAGACGGAGTCGCTGTCGTTATTGGTAAAAACATTGTTTTAGATTCTGATATTGATAAGTTTAAGCAAGAAATAGAATTAAGAAGTGAAGGGAAAGTAAAAATTACCGATTGCGAAATGTTGGAAGAATTAATGCAGCAAAAGCTAATGGCGCATCATGCAGTTGTTGATAGTGTTGTTGTTTCTGATTCCGAAATTTCATCACGAGTGGATCGAAGTATTCAGTATTTTACACAACAATATGGGAGTGTAGAGAAAGTAATTAAGGCTTATGGTTTTAATGATTTAGAAGACTTGAAAAAGGAATTAACGAGCGTTCAAAAGGAAAACATTTTAACAGAAAAAGAGCAAGCAAAAGTAGCAGAAAAAGTAGATGTTACTCCAGAAGAAGTACGTTTGTATTATGTTGGATTAAAAGACAAAGGAGAACTTCCTCAGTTTCCTGCAGAAATAGAATTAGCTCAAATTGTGCTAAAGGCAGTTCCGACTAATGAAGAAATAGATAGAATTATTGCTGAATTAAGTAAAATAAAAGTACAAATAGAAGAAGGTGGTAGTTTTAGAATGAAAGCGATCATTAATTCAGACGATCCTGGCGTGACGAGTAATGGGGGAGAGTACACAGTCACTAAAGAGTCTAGTTTTATTAAAGAGTTTAAAGAAATGGCTTTTACTCTTGATGTTGGTCAAGTTTCTAAACCTTTTAAATCTGAATTTGGATATCATATTATGCAACTGCATAAAATTAAAGGAAATACAAGAATTGCTTCTCATATATTAATGCAACCAGAAATTCCTGATGCGAAACTTAAAGAAATTAAAGAGAAGGCCGAAGAAATTATTTCAGAAATTAAAACTGGAAAATTAAGTTTTAGTGCTGCTGTTAAAAAATACTCTAATGATGCTGAGACTAAAAACAGTGGTGGTTTAATTATAAATCCTTCTACAGGAGAATCAAAATTTGATTTGACAAGAATGGATCCTGCTTTTTATGCAAGAGTCAGCGATCTTAAAAAAGGAGAAATGACAGCCCCTTTTTATGACGAAGAAAGATCTGGAGATAAAATGTTCAAGTTTATTCTAATGAGAAATAGAACAGATACGCATACGGCAGATATTATTGAGGATTATGTGAAAATCCAACAATTGGCACTTCAAAAAAAGAAAGAAGAAACGATTACAAAATGGTCTAAAGAAAAGATTAAAGACACCTACATTAAATTAGGTGATGAACATGCTAAATGTGTTTTTAATAAGAATTGGAAAAAAGAAGTAAATAAGTAATGTCAGACGTTGAAGCGGTAACTAGTTTAGTAGAAAAATACAATGCGTTAAAGGCAGAAATAGGGAAGGTTATAATTGGTCAGCATGAAGCTGTAAATTTTACTTTATTATCTATTCTTTGTGGAGGGCACTCATTATTAATTGGGGTACCTGGTTTGGCAAAAACGTTATTAGTAAATACGGTTTCAGATGCCTTGGGATTGAATTTTAAGAGAATACAATTCACACCCGATTTAATGCCATCAGATATTTTAGGAAGTGAAATTTTAGATGAAAACAGGCATTTTAAGTTTATAAAAGGGCCCATTTTTTCAAATATCATTCTTGCAGATGAAATTAACAGAACGCCTCCTAAAACTCAAGCAGCCTTATTAGAAGCAATGCAAGAGCGCTCTGTAACTGTTGCTGGAAATCACTATAAATTAGCACCGCCTTTTTTTGTTTTAGCCACGCAAAACCCAATTGAGCAAGAAGGGACTTATCCTTTGCCAGAAGCTCAATTAGACCGTTTTCTGTTTTCTATTTATTTAGAATATCCATCATTTCAAGAAGAGGTTGCCGTTGTAAAAAGCACTACAAGTAATAACACTCAATCCATCAACTCCCTATTTTCTTCGGAAGAAATTGTAGCAGCCCAAAAGCTTGTACGTAAAATTCCCGTTGCAGAGAATGTCATTGAATATGCTGTTGGTTTAGTAGGGAAAACAAGACCAAAATCGAAAGCAGCTCCTACACTCGTTACTTCTTATTTAGATTGGGGAGCAGGCCCAAGAGCTTCTCAGAGTTTAATCTTAGCAGCGAAAGCCCATGCTGTCGTAAATGGAAAATTCTCTCCAGACATCGAAGATGTAAAATCCGTTGCGATTCCTATATTGTCTCACAGAATTGTGAAGAATTACAAAGCAGAAGCGGAAGGAATTACAATTTCAGACATCATAAAATCATTGTTGTAGTTTTTTTCTATTCAATTCACCAAAAATTTGTTTCTCCTTTTCCGCTGACCTTGAATCTCAAAATACTTGGGAAGGTATTAGCTGTTTAGAATAAACTGTGATGTTTTGAATTCTGCCTTAATCTTTCACTACTTCCTTCAAGTTTTTATCTTGATCAATTTCCCATACATTAAAAATACCATCACCATCAAAATCTTCATGAATTAATTGAAACCTTGCATCCTATTTCTTAAAATGTTGTAGAAACGATTTTGGATTATTCAAAAACATTTTAGTAATAGAATAATGGTCAGTATCTTCTAAGGCTGTCTTTTTCATTTCTTCGTTAGTTATCTCGTAAATCGTTGCATTTGTATATGCCATAAGCATTGGCGAATGTGTAGCAATAATAAATTGAGAATTAAAATGCTGTAAATGATTTTGTATAAAATATATGAAAGCTAATTGTTTTGCAGGGGATAAGGATGCTTCAGGCTCATCGAGTAAATATATACCACGCTGATTTACCATTTGATGCATAATATGCATATAGGCTTCTCCATGAGAAAAGGAGTCCAATTCTTGACCGTAGTCTCTGCGAACTTCGTGTAACTGATAATTGGCACTGTCTTTCATTTGCTGAATAATATGCTCTGGAACATCATCACTTAAACCCATCTGATTATGTAGTTCAATATCAGAACGATGTATGCTATTTAGATAATCTCCAAAATCTTCAGCTCTAAAGAAAAAACCAACAGAACGTTCAATATCCCATTCTAGTTCCAGATATGGTAATAATTTTTTTGCAGCATCAAAACACTTCTTGTCATAACCTTTGCCGTCCATGTGTGGCAATTGTAATCGGCAGGCAATAGATTCTAGTAATGTAGATTTACCTGTTCCATTTTCTCCTATAATAAAGGTTACTGAATTTGAAACGTCAATATTTTTGGCATTTTTAATTGCAGGTACATCGTAAGGATATGGATGTTTCTTTTCTGTATTTAAATGTATTGATGATAAATATGGCATAAAATTATTGTGTAGAAAACTTTAATAAATCTTCAAAATCTCCGTTGTCTGCTTTTCTTAAAGACTTGATATATTCATCACGAACATCATTTTTGTGTAACAAATCTTTATGTCCCCATGAGAAAATAGGCTCTTTAAAAACTTGTTTCATAAGAATATCTCCCATAAGACGTGAATGTCTTCCATTACCATTAGGGAAGACGTGTATTGCTACGAGTTCATGTTCAAAACGAATCGCAATTTCTTTTTCAGAAAATGTTTTATGCTCAATCCAATACTTACAATTTTCTATAAGTTGGCGGAGTTTGGGTGGGATTTGAAATTTATCTACTCCAATATTTTTATTAGATTTTCGTATTGTCCCTGCCCACGCCCATACATCTCCAAGCATACGTTTATGTACATCAAAAATAAATTTCTCGGTAAGAATTGTATCTACTTTAAACTTCCTACGTAACAAATAATATTCCATTGCTTTTTGAATATTGAGTTGTTCAAATTCATCTAATTCTTCACGAGTGGTTACTGTTGGAATTAATAATCCTTCTTTTTCATCTTCATCAATGGGAGTTTGTCCATTGTCATAGCTTAAATCTAATCCCATAGGTGTCGTGGCATTTCATATACTAATTGCTTCGCCTTATCATCAATAGCTTTTTTTAAACGGTCATTGGTATTTTCTTGGTCTTCTAATGCCATTGTATTAGAAGTTGTTTTTACAATTTCTAAAGCTAATTCTTTGGCTCTGTTCTCGATAGTCTTTTCAATAGAACCATCCATAGGAACAAAACCATAAACAAATTTCATATTTAAAACTCGTCCAGCTTCCTCTAAACTTTTTAGAGTAATTGCTCCTTCTTTTTCACGTTTTTCTATGCTCTTTGCACTATTGCTTGAAATCCCTAATCTATCACTAAATTGACGTAAAGACATTTTAAAGGATGTACGAATAGCATTAATCCATCCGTTCTCTGGGCAAGGTGTTTTTAATAAAGGCGTAAACACTTGGAGTTTTGCATCCAACTGTTCAATCATTAATTTTTGTTTTAAATCTTTCATAATTAGTCTTATTTAACAATATAAAAAGATATTATAATATCGTTTATCAAGTGTAAATATAATACTATAATATCATATTACTGTATTAAGGCAATACTATATTATGGTACAAATCATAAATTGAGTTAAAAAGATTAGGTCAATTCACTACGGCTTGGATAAATCCAATGTTCAAATTATTACTTATAAGAGAATTTCAGAGATTAAAGGAACTTTAAACGAATAAATATAATTTAGAATGGAATGTAAAACGCAATATATATATATGGAGGGGCATCGTTATATAAGTTCTACAGAACGCTACTTACAAGACGATTTAGAAAACCTGCACGAAATCGTAAATAACTTTCATCTGATAAATTGAATATTGAATAAAAAGTACCTAATAAGGTACTTTTTATTATCTTTGTGCTATGGAAACAGTAAATTATACAGACTTTCGTTCAAATCTAAAGCATTGGTTCGATAAAGTAGTCAATGATGTAAGCGATATCATTATCAAGCGTAAGAACGGTAAAGACCTCGTTTTAATATCATTGGACGAATACAACTCATTAAAAGAAACTACCTATTTGCTAACAGGAAAAAACAGAGATATTTTATTAAACGCTATCAAGGAACTTGAAGCAGGTAAAGGTGTTCAAAAAGACTTAATAGAATAGATGAAATTAACTTGGTCTACTTCTTCTTGGGAAGATTATTTGTATTGGCAGAAAGTCGACAAGAAAATAGTAAAACGAATTAACGAACTTATTATAAGTTGTATGCGAACACCTTTTGAAGGCATCGGAAAACCTGAAGCTTTAAAAGGAGATTTGCAAGGCTATTGGTCAAGACGAATCACATCAGAACATCGATTGGTTTACAAGTATGATAATGACCAAATCTTGATTGCAGCTTGTCGTTATCATTACGGAAAATAAATCCCACACAAGATAAAAGCCAGATTATTGCCGAAATAGGCAACAAACCCCTGTCTTTTATCTTGTTCCGCTCGCCATCACTTCTATGGTTTTTAAGCCACATTTTTTGTAGCCAACCTGCCGGCAAAGGCAGGCGCACAAATAGCACTGCAACCTACGAGATGGTTATACGAAAAGCTGTCCCTTATATGGAAATTAATTAAAAACGAATGAGTTATGAGTAAATATAAATCGAGTAACATTTATTAGTGATTATAAAAGTAGCTGGAATTCATTTTTCTTCTACTTTATTTAGGTTTCTGAACTAATTTCAGGATGCGATCTTTGATAATAAAGGCATCAATAAAATAGAATACAATCAGAAAGTAGAAAACATAAAACAGATTAGAGCTTCCGTAATTACAAACTGTTTAGGAAACTATAATTTAAGAAAGGTTCCATATTTTGCTGGACACAGCGATGTTAGTTCTACAGAAAGATATGTACAAGACGATTTAGAAAATCTACACGAAATCGTAAATAACTTTCATCCGATAAATTAAATTATTAAACTTGGTATCACAAATTGTGATACCAAAATCTTTAAGGTCGCAATTTGCGACCTTAAAATAAAAAACTATTTTTACAAACAGAAACTACAACAGTAAAATGAGTGAGAATAAAAACGAAACATCATTAGTTCCAAGCGAGTTAATAGCGAGTAGAATATTATTAATTAGAAACCAATAAGTGATGATTGATAGTGATATTGCAGAACTTTATGGCGTAACTACAAAAAGATTAAATCAACAGGTAAATAGGAATATAAATCGTTTTCCTTCTAACTTTATGTTTGAACTAACAGAAGTAGAAAAAAAAGAGGTGGTTGCAAATTGCAACCACCTTAAAAACTTAAAATTCTCATCATTTTTACCAAAAGTATTTACAGAATACGGAGTAATGATGCTTGCAAATGTTTTAAGAAGTGAGCGAGCAACAACAATGAGTGTTAAAATAATAGAGATTTTTATTGAAATGCGAGAAGCAATTATAGATAATCTAAATTTAAAACTTGACATTGAAGAAATCAAAGAGAAACTAACAAATCACTCAAAAAACATTGAATTAGTCTTTAGTTATTTAGATGAATTAGCAGAAAAAAAAGACAATGAAAAGCTAAGAACTAAAATTGGTTATAAAAAAGAAGAATAAATCTCCGCAACCAAAATCCAGTTTTTAGAAAATAAAAAACCGCTGTTTTTTTGTTTTGTTCTACACGCCACCACTTCTAATTTTCAAAAAAACTAAAAACATTTCCACCATACCGTTTGTCATAACAATGCTTTTCATGCTGAGATAAATCCGTGTGTTTGGAATGTTCCACAATTAATATGCCTGCTTCTTTAAGCAGGTTTCTTGAGAAAACTAAATCGATAATTTTTAAAAACTGGGCGGCTTCAAAATCATAAGGTGGATCTGCAAAAATAACATCTGCTTGCAAAGATGTTTTTTCTAGAAATTTATAAACATCACTTTTAAAGGTGTTTATGGGTAAATCCAATTCTTCTGCCGTCGTATTGATGTACTTTATACATCCAAAATGCCCATCAATAGCATAAACTTCTTTGGTTCCTCTAGAAGCAAATTCGTAGCTGATATTTCCGGTTCCAGCAAAAAGGTCAATCACAGCAATACTGTCAAAATAGTAGGTGTTGTTTAAGATGTTAAACAGCGATTCTTTTGCCATGTCTGTTGTTGGACGAACAGGTAAGTTTTTAGGTGCTGTTAAACGCCTGCTTTTGTGTTTTCCAGAAATTATTCTCATGAATTTAAAAGGATGTAATTTGAATGTTTAGGAGCCGATAATTGATTGAATATTTTGCTAGTACTTTCCAAAAAGAAAATATTCCGAACGTATTGGTATGTTATTTTATAAATTTCTGTTTCTATATCAATAGCTCCCGTAAAGTAGATTTTTACTTCTTCTACGTCTATTTTTAATTGCTCAAAAGTAAATAAGATATAGTACATGAAGTCTTCTTTGGTTTCAAAAGAAAAAGAATTCGAAAATTCAATTTTTTTGTTTTGCAGTATTACAATATCAAAATTTTCTTTAGAAACATTGATATATACCTTTCTTTCCTTAGAGGCAGGTAAAGAAATTAGTTTTTCGATAAGTATTGTTAAATGATGTTTGTATTCAAATTCTCCAAAATTCTGAAATAAGTAATTATTAATATTGACATAAGGAACATACACGTTTTTGGCATTCATGCTTTCAATATTGTCAAATGTAATGAAGTCGGTAGCGATTGTTTTTATGTTAAAATCAAGATATTCTAACAGTTTGTCTTCAGAAAAATAGGCATTTGGTACGAGGGTAAATAAATCGTTTTGATGTATTACTAATACAGAAGAAAAGTCTTTTTGTAGTTGTATGTCTGTTTTAAAGATTGCTTCAATCTGCTTTAATAAACTTTCTGGAGTTCCTTGTTTCTCATCAAATTCATATTCAGAAAAGTAAACCGTTTCATTTGATGTATTGTTTGATATGCAAAAAGAAAATCCATCCAAATTAAATTGGATGGATAATCTTGTCTCTTTTGTGTTTGTTAAAGTAGGGGTGCTATTCTTTTTTATCACGGTCTTTTTTATCATAAGAGGGAGGCCAGTTACCACCCGTTGAAACTTCTTCTAAGGAACCAACAGAAACAAACTCTCCTTTAATTTGATCTGTAGCATTTGCTTCTAACTCCTGTTTTACAAGAGACTTGCTCATGCCTTTCAAAATGTCTTTCTTTTCCGTTTTCACATAGAACGTAGGTACAATTAAACCTTGTACTTTTTCTACAGTTCCAATTTCTATTTCAAATTCTTTGTTTTCAACTCCAGGAACAGAAAACATGTTTTTATAATCTCTGTCTGCAAAGTATTTTAAGATGGGCTCATAACCAATCGTATCTTTTCTTTTCTGGGTCACAGAAATGATAATACCACCCCCTTTATTTACTTTTACGATTACATCGGATGTTTCAGTGAGTGCTAGTTGAGCAGAATCAATAAATTGAATTAATCCAGCTTTGTCTTTCGTGTAGGTACCAGTTACCTCAAAATGTTTTACTTCTGCGTCTCTAATAATTTTTAATTTTTTTACAACTTGAGCATATTTTGCAACCTTTTCCTTATTAAAGTTGATTGGTTCCATGATTCCGTTGTAAATCTTAAAGACTAAAAATACGGTTAAAAATAAAAGGACTAGAGAGGCAATCCATCTAAATTTTAAAGGTAAGTATTTAACAACAACAATAGCTATAAATACTGCTACTATAACTGATAATATGATCATTCCAAGTAATCCCATTTTAATTTTTTTTTTATTGTGTCAAGCAAACTTACAATTTTTTTTTAATGATAAAAACTTTTATTTATAAATCAATGTATCTTTGAGGTATAAAATATTTTATGATAGAGAAACCAGGTGATTTTTATACTGAACTAGTGAAAAACTTTCAATATTCACCAACTTCAAAACAAAACAAATTACTTCGTTTATTAAGTGATTTCACGTTTAGCGATCATAAAGACGATTTGTTTTTGTTGAAAGGCTATGCTGGAACTGGAAAAACGACCACAATAAGTGCTTTTGTAAATAGTTTAAATGCCACAGGTAGAAAAGCTGTTTTATTAGCACCTACAGGGAGAGCAGCAAAAGTAATTGCTGTTTATTCTAAAAAACCTGCATTTACAATTCATAAAAAAATATATTTCCCTAAAAAGCAATCAAATGGTAGTGTAGATTTTGTTTTACAACCGAATAAGCACAGAAACACCATTTTTATTGTTGATGAAGCTTCCATGATTCCAGATAGCAGACAAAATCAAAAATTATTTGAAGCGGGTTCTTTATTAGATGATTTAGTACGATATGTTTATGCTGGTCACCAATGTAAAATAATATTTATTGGAGATACGGCGCAACTTCCGCCAGTAAAATTAAATATTAGTCCTGCTTTGGAGTCATCGACCTTAACGTATGAGTATCAAAAAAATGTCACTGAGATTGAGTTGGATGAGGTAATGCGTCAGCATGAAAATTCTGGGATACTTGCCAATGCCACGCTGTTAAGGCTGATGATTCAAAAGGATACGACCAATTTTCAATTTGACATCGATTTTCCGGATGTCATAAGATTAGATGATGGCTATGACATCGAAGACGCTTTGGTAACTGCCTTTGAAAATGATGGCGTAGAAGATACTGCTTTTATTGTGCGTTCTAATAAAAGAGCAAACCAATACAATCAGCAAATTAGAATGAAAATTCGCGGACAAGAAAACGAGATTTCTGCAGGCGATTACATCATGGTGGTGAAGAATAATTATTACTGGCTGAAAGAAAATTCAACGGCAGGTTTCATTGCAAATGGAGATATTTGTGAAGTATTAAAAATATTTTCAATTAAGGAATTGTATGGTTTTAAATTTGCTGAAGTCGCAGTAAGAATGATTGACTACCCAGAGATGCCTCCCTTTGAAACCGTTTTGTTATTAGATACTTTAACCAGTGAAACCCCTTCTTTAACCTATGAAGAATCGAATAAATTATACCAAGCGATAAAAGAAGATTATGCACACGAAAAATCGAAATCCAAACAGTTTTTAGCCATCAAAAAGAATGTATTCTTTAATGCGTTGCAAGTCAAATTTTCTTATGCAATGACGTGTCATAAATCTCAAGGAGGACAATGGAAAACAGTTTTTATAGAGCAACCTTATTTGCCAGAAGGCGTGTCTAAAGAATATTTTAGATGGCTTTATACAGCATTGACAAGGGCGCAAGAAAAGTTGTATTTAATCGGTTTTAAAGATGATTTTTTTGTTGATTAACGGAGTAGATAGCTCATTGCAATCCGACCATATTTATGACCAGAATTATAGACTAAATTTTTAGATCTGTTTGTGTTATAATTAATAACATAGCCAAAATTGAAACGACTAAAAGAGAATTTTATCCCTAATTCTACTTCAAAAACGAGGGGGATCAATTCTTTAGTTACGAGGCTTTTTTTGTTTAAAAAACTTCCTTGTAAAGTGGCGTCATAGAGTGCATAACGCAGCATCGATTTTAGATATATAAAGGACTCTATTTCTCTAAAAGAGTTGGTTTGTTCATTATTTAAGTTCGTATTAAATGCAATTGAATTTGTTATGTTTTGTAGCGGTTGAAAGCCAATTCTACTGTAGAAACCTGTCGCAATATTTGTAAAAACTGACCCTACATTTAGATTGTTTTCCCAAGTAACATCAAAATGTTTTTTTTTCGTTTTTAGGATTGTTTTTAAATATTCTACACCAAAATTTAGTGCAAATGCATTTTTTATCTGATATTTCCAACCTACAGCTTGCTGGAAGCCATAAATATCATGGATGAAATCTTGTACTTCTTTCGCAAAAGAGTTGGTGCCTATAAAACCAACTTGTATCGCTGTGTTTAAAATTTGTTCGTTTTTATAGATCCTATTGATACTGAAATCACCATATAAATAACCCGAAAAAGGCCTGTCGTGTTCTGAAATAGAAATTACTACGGATCTATGGGGCGTGTATATTTCATGCCCAACTTGCCAATTTAAAATCCGTTTTTCTAAAGAGGTATTCTTGTTTTTAGAGAGATATCGATAGGATAAAAAAAGGCCACTTGAATAGTATCTGTCGTTCTTTTTACTGACATATAAATCATTGTCTGTAATAATGCTGATTTCTTTAGAAAATTTTTCTTGAGATTGTATAAAGGCAGATGCAAATAAAGCAAAAACAAATAGGAAGTATTTCATAGAAGGCAAATATATATAAGAACTTATTTAAAATGA